>Ga0272440_1000243_pt1 | contig 45979 bp, 35 predicted proteins | sample SSMMMBAug17_FD_192440 | JGI IMG/M metagenome (GOLD analysis project Ga0272440, IMG submission 192440) | Marine sediment archaeal communities from Little Sippewissett salt marsh, Falmouth, MA, United States - SSM-MMB-Aug17 | ecosystem: Environmental > Aquatic > Marine > Wetlands > Sediment ...
ATCTTATCTTTTTTCAATGTTTTTGAGATTTGTATACTATTTTTCAGCAAAAAAATTGTTCTACTGGCATCACCATATGTTAGCTCAGCACTAAAATCCCATGTGGCACAGGCAATACTGAACATGACATTGGGCTTATAACTTCGCAGATAAACCGAATCCTCATATTCTTTCAAGACCTGAATTGCTTTTCGCTGCAATAGATGAGTATCTTTTGCATCAGTATTCAGCCACCCAATTGATGTAACAATTTCTTCAACAACATTGTTGACAACATTTTGTGTGTCATAGATGGGGGTCTCATTTTGAAACAAAGAATTCGATTGCAAGAGTATTCTTTTTAAACTTCGGCAATATAGCAGCCAGAATAGTGAACGATTGCCGGTTGTGGGCACAGTGAATGAATGCTCGAAAATTTTTTCTGCCCTGTCCAGTAATTCAAAGACATTTTTTGAAGAAAGATTGATTCCGGCATATTGATCAATATATTGGCCATCATTATTTCGGAGCATTTGCAATATGAAAATCGCATGAACATATAGGGTGAGACCATATTCACAATAGAAATCTTCATCTTTGTAATCACAGTTTTTTTCTATAAATCGGGCTTCAGTCTCAGCGCGATTGAATTGAATTGCAGATATCGCATAATTATTAAAGCTGGCACCCATATTCCAGGAGTTTAACATTCTTAAGGTTCTGGCTGTCAGATCCAATGCATTGACATTTAACATAAATTCCAGAATTTCATTGGCTGCCCAGTATATTCTTCGAAAATAGAGCGTTTTGGCAATTTCCAAACCCAGTATTGAATTGTGAGGATACTTTAAAAATGTTTTGATAATGTTATGTTTATTATATGAAGTATTATCGAACCATAAAATTTTCTTTAATTCAGTATGTGCTTCATTTGTATTTTTGAGGATACTTTTTGACATGAGATCAGGGATAAAGTCCAGGTAAAGCGTATTCCAGAGCCCTTTGATACACCATGCAGAAATAACTTCACCATTGACTATTTTGATATAAGATGGCTCATTACAAACTATAACCCGAACACGATTGATCAAAACACATTGATAGGCAAAATCTGTCAAACGAATGGCAGGATTACAGTGCATATCTGAACTGATAATGGGCTTTAGAAAATGATCTACATTGGAAAACTCTCCAGCGGCAATACCGATGATTAAGGATTTTTTGGGAGAATTATGTTCTGAAATCGACCACCGCACCAGCATCTGATGGGTTACGGCAACAGCATCACGAATACACAGATTGTATGACCCGGGATGGCTGTAACCATCCATTTCATTGCTTTCCTTGGGCAGATTGATTACAAACTCAGTAAGTTGAAATGATTGGCTTCCAGTAAAATTTGCATATTGAATATTCAAGTCATTCAAGCATTTTTTTAGTTCGTTTTTAAACCATTTAATGGATTTTTCATTAATAACATCTCCCCGACTTTGTAATGAAAAAGCAATTCTGACACCTTCATTACTTTTTGAACGTTGATTTTTTTGACATAAATTCAAAAAGGTATGAAAGTTCCATTGTTGATACAAATCAGAACGATAATATCCCACCCAAAATGATAAAACACGCAAAGTGTTTCGTTTTGCTGCTGTATTGGCTGATTCAGACAACAATCGCGTAAACATGACATTGCTGATTACCGGAAATTTGATGTTCAAATCTTCACTCATCTTGTTAACTTCCCGGGTTAACCATCGAATCGATTTAATTTTGGCTTCCCTTTTAAATCTGTCAAAATTGAAATTATCATAATCAACCTTATCATTGATAATAAACGTGTTATGTTCAATAAAATCAAGGAGATCTTTTTGATTGTTTTTAGCAATTACTTGATTGTCACAAGCAAAGTTTATAATTGAAAGCACAGTGGTTTTATTATTGTCGTGAATAAAAGAATAAAAGGATTCAATATCAGTAAAAGCAGAAGCTATTGCTGATTTGCACGCATTTATGCTATTGTGATCTTCATTATTCATTTATTTTTCTCCAATACATATATTTTTTCCAGCCTTAATTTACCCTAAAATTTAAAACAGTGTGCTTAACTACTTATTATTATGAATAAAACTATTTAGCCAAGACGAAACATTGTTTCAAGGAAATTTCTGTTTCAATAAGGAAACGCATGATATCAATCGGACAATTTTGAGTCTATCATTTTATTTATAGTACATTGCAATAAATATACAACTACTTGCCATCTGTTGCTGTAAAAACAGCTGATTTCTCTGACTACAGCGCACTCCTGACCAGTATTTTGGGAACATCCATAACAGAGAAAGATTTCTACACCATTGGTGAAAGAATTTTTAACCTTGAACGTCACATGAACTGCCGTGAAGGAATTAATCGTCAAAGTGATACTCTCCCTGTGCGTATTTTAAAAGAAACCAGAGAAGATAATTGGCCATCCATTGAACTCGATCAAATGCTGAATCATTACTATAAACTTCGAGGATGGACTCAAATAGGAAAGCCAGAAGGGAAAACTCTTAAACGACTGAATATTTTACCAAACTAAAGTTCCGAAATTACGTCATTTTGGCCTTCTGCCAACAAACAAGGTACAAATACCAAACGTCATGGGTAACCATTTCACCCCCCTGAAACCAGCTTCATGCATCATTTTAGAAAATTCCAATGATGTTGGAAAAGAAATCACAGAATCAGGCAAATATTTATATGCAAAGGCATTTTTTGAAACCATGCGACCGATTACAGGCAACAGCTTTTTAAAATACAAAAGGTATAAATTCTGTAGCACATAAATTTCAGGCAGTGTCAATTCCAATATCAATAATTGTCCACCAGGAATTAAATGGTGAAATAAGCTGTGAAGCAACTTTTGTTTATTGACAACATTTCGAATGCCAAATGCCATCGTTGCAGCGTGGAAATAGTCTGATGGGTAGGGCAAATCAAATGCATCGGCACAGGCGGTATAAATGGTTGAACGATGTGTATCTCTTATTTTATCATTTGCCAGTCGAAGCATATTTGATGAAAAATCAATACAATGAATCTGCACTGATGGATAATGTTGACTGATGGTCAACGCGACATCACCTGTGCCTGATGCCACATCCAATATTTTTTCATTACCTGATAGATCAATTGTTTGAACCAGCTTGTTTCGCCACATGATATCCTGTCTCAGACTGAGTGTCCGGTTTAACAAATCATACCGATGGGCGATGGTTTCAAACATATCCTGAATAAAAGGGAGTTCATGTTTGGCCATTGACAACCTCAAATCGTGCATTAAAATAAAAATAATGTTAATAACTAAGCGATAAGCAAAAAATTATTAACCACATATTTCTGGCATGTGTAACATATAAAAGTCTATCATACAAGGCATGCGGAAAATAAAAAAAATTATAAAATCGGGTAACTATTATGGGGACAAAAAGAGATTACTATGAGGTACTTGGCGTTGGAAAGGAAGCCAACGATTCTGAAATAAAAGCAAAATATCGTAAACTGGCACTGAAATACCATCCAGATCGTAATCCTGATGATAAAGCGGCTGAAGACAAATTTAAAGAAGCTTCAGAAGCCTATGAGGTATTACGAGATCCAAAAAAACGTCAAATTTACGACCAGTATGGTCATGAAGGATTGGAAGGTACTGGATTTTCAGGTTTTAGCGGTTTTGAAGATATCTTTTCCAGTTTTGGAGATATTTTTGAGGATTTTTTCGGATTTGGCCGACGCTCAAGAGGTGGTGGGCAGCGCGGCTCTGACCTTCGATTTGATTTAAACCTTTCATTTATGGAAGCAGCCTTTGGTACCAGTAAGGAAGTTGAAATCGCCAAGATGGATTCCTGTCAACACTGCCAGGGAAGTGGCAGCGAACCTGGAACCAGTCCTCAAACTTGTCATGCCTGTCATGGTACGGGGCAAATGTCCCGAAGTCAGGGTTTTTTCACTGTTCGGACAACCTGTCCGCATTGTCGGGGTGAAGGCAAAACCATATCACATCCATGTGCTGAATGTCGTGGAAATGGCCAGATTCGGGTCAAGAAAAAAGTTTCGGTCAAAATTCCGGCAGGAGTTGACAATGGTTCGCGTCTGCGATTGACTGGTGAGGGCGAAGGTGGCGTAAAGGGCGGCCCCAATGGCGATCTGTATATTTTCATACATGTCAATCCGCATGATATTTTTGAACGAAAGAATACGGATATTATTTGCAAAGTTCCCATTTCATTTGTACAGGCCATTTTAGGTGATGAAATAGAAGTACCCACCCTGCAATCTAAAACAACCCTTAAAATTCCCAAAGGAACACAGCCCGGCGATATATTTCGTTTGAAAAATGAAGGCATACCTTCATTACAGGGATATGGGCGGGGCGATATGATTGTTCATATTCAGGTCAAAATTCCAACAAGTGTCAGCAGCAAGCAGGAAGAATTATTGCGGGAATATGCAAAACTCGAAGATAGCAAAATTACCACACGCTTGAAAAAAATTCTGAAAGGTGGATAACCCCATGTATGAGCTGAAAATTATTCGTAAATTTGCGGCAGCGCATCAATTACCATTAAGTAAAACCATATGTGAGAATCTTCATGGTCACAACTGGAAAGTGGAGGTGATTGTTAAAGGAGATCATCTTGATGATTCCGGCATGATGATTGATTTTACAATTCTAAAAAAAGAGGTGGACCAGATTCTTGAGACATTGGATCATAAGTTTTTAAATGAAATCCCCTTTTTTAAGGAAGACAGTCCTTCTTCAGAAAATATTGCCCGATATATTTCAACGCGTCTGGATAAAAAACTGAATACACCCGGGGTTAAAGTAAGCCGAGTGATTGCATGGGAATCTGATGATGCCTGTGCAACATATATTTCTTAATTATTTTTTCCTGCGACAAATTTCAATAATTGTCCGCTCGATGATCTGATTATTATTCTGACTACCAGTCTTTATGCGCTTATCCGATTCGTACAATAGTTGTATAGCCAGGATCAAGTCCTTGCGCGAATAATTATCCGAAGATTTAAAGCTTAAATAAACCGGATAAATACTCTTTGGATTTTTTGCGATCATTAACGAAGTGCTGGCCTTTGTTTTTTTCTTTTTTGAATCTGTATTTTCCTGTATTGATAATTCCGCCAGTTGTTGATCATACTCCAGCACACAGGGAAAGCAACTGTTTTTGAAATGCGCAAATGACATCCCTTTCCGGTAACTGCCTTTATATCTGGACTTAACATCTTCAATTAATAATAATCGCCTGATTTGATTCGCTATAGCGGCAATCGCCTGTAATGGGTTAAACTGATTGGCAAACAGATTATCCAATACGGCAAGCGCATCAATTAAATTGCGATCTGCCACAGCGTTAGTCAATTCGAATATTGGATCCTGCCGAGTTCGCTCCAGAACCGCCATAACATCATCACGTGTAATTTTCTCTCTTTCCCCAATATATTGAATCAATTTTTCCAGACTAACAGTAAAATCACGCAGCCCCGAACCAAGCATATCACGCATCATTGCATACGCATCAGGGGTAATACTTTTTCCAGATTTTGTAAGAATATGTTGTGCATTTTCACGAAAAGTTTTGTCTTGCTGATCTCTGTCAACCTTTACAAACCCCTTTGGCACCTGACAATTCACCACTGTACCATGCTTGACAATGCTTTTGTACAGACGTCTGTTTTTTTGAACAGTGTCAGTGGTGATAATCAAGATATTTCTTTTTGCAAAACCTTTTTCAATTGTTTCGGTCAACATATCCGAATAATTCATCAGACTGGGCACAGACATTTTTTTTTCAATACAATGGGCGGCCACGTCCTTTATCCATTGCACGTGCGAAGAATCATCTTTGGTGATTTGTTGTATGGTTTCGTCGATACGTTCGGGTTGGATATCCTTGATGGTCATTTTATTAGCAGCCATAAGGTTTAAAAAGAATCTTGCAGACTTGTTGATTTGGTTATCGGCAAAAGCCTTCTGTCCTTTTTCAAGCAGTTCAGAGCGGTCCTGTCCCGTATAAAAAATTTGTGAATCATTAATTGCAATAATTTGTGTTCCAGGCATTAATGCGTAAGTGTTTAGTTGCTCGATTGCAAATGGAATATTGTCAATAGCACCATCAATTGACATTACATTGGTCTTTTGTTTATTTTCAGGGAGCAATTTTGTTTTTAACTGCTTGAAAACATCTTTTACAAGATACTCATCACCGTGAATTAAATACACGGGAAAGGTTTCCAATGAATCGGATTCAATTATTTTAATGTAATCATTATATGTATGATCTGCCATAGTTGTTTCATTTCTCAGGGAATTAATAGATTCGGGTGAAACAGTTTTTTTTATTGATTAGTTTTGTTTCGCCGTTTGCGCAAAAAAATAATAACAGATTTTGATGTTCATATCTACACTTTAAAAATAATCGTCTACAGTCAAAACGATTCTTTCATGCAACAATCAAATTTAAGTCTTCGGCATATATCTTGCTTTTTTGTTTGAAAAATAAAATTAACATGAAGGAGCTTTCAATGTCAATGCCTTCAGACTCTATTCATGAAAATTTCATTGTCAAACAAATTGATTATGGAGATCGGAAACCTGTTGTTCGACAGGATCGCATACCCACTTATGATGGTGAAGTTTGTCATGTTTATTTAAATGGCGTAAAATATGATGTCATCAATTATTCTGTTTTTGGTGTGGCATTATCATCAAAAGAACCATTCGATGAAAAACAATCTTTAAAAGGGGCCCAATTCTTCTTTGAAGATTTCGAAATTGGCATTTTCAATCTCAGGTATATTCGCCAGAAAATGCAGGAAAATGGTGGATATTATATTGCATTTGCTATAATCGGTGAATCCATTAAAACACAGGTTATTGATCTACTCAGGCATACATCGAAAATTATTAAAAACTACAAAAAAATGATCGAAAGCGAACAAAAAGTTCCCTATGCTTTTCGATGTAAAGTCTATGAAGCCAAAGAATGGTTATTATCGTTAAAAGAGGAAGTTGATGAACTGGAAAAGTTGCTGGATAAAAGTGATCGTGCCCAACTTGAATTAATTGAAACAACTGTAACAGAGGTTATTGCCAAACATTTGAATCAAATATTTACACCTATTTTTCTTCAAACTGTTCTGGGCTTTGATCAAAATGACCATGAATCCATCCGGTTATGTGTCAAGTTTTTTCATCGCAGAATGCGCAATCTTATTTATGAAGATCCCTTTACATCACGTTCATATTATAAACCATTGGGATATGCCGGTGATTATGAAACAATGAATTTAATTTATAGAAATGAAGCTGCTGGAAAAAGTTTATTTTCAAAATGTCTTCACTACTATTGGATTAAAAAGCCCGCAGCACAGGCTGTTCGGAATCGTGCGGAATATCTGGCAGAAAAAATTGCAGAGGTTTTTGAACGTATCCCACCTGAACAAACAGCCAAATTTTTAACTGTTGCTTCAGGGCCTGCTTTTGAGGTGCAGCGCATTATTGCTGAAGTGAAAAAATACAATTCACGCAAAGCAGAATTTCACTTTTTAGATCAGGATCTCAACGCATTAAAATATGCGCAGCGAAAAATGTATGAAATCAGTTCAAAACATGGTACCAATTTTGTGTTTGAATTTCATAATCTGGCCATAAAAAATATTATTCAAGACGGTCTGTACGAAAATTCGTGCGATCTAATTTATACGGCCGGATTGTTCGACTATTTTTCTGATCAGATTGCCAAACTTGCTGGGAAGTGCCTGTATAAGGCAGTAAAACCAGGAGGACGTTTAATTATTGGCAATTTTGACAACAAGAATCCGGCTGCATGGGAAATGCGCATTGCTTTGGATTGGGATTTAATTCATCGATCAAGAGAAGACTTGCACGAATTATTTGACGAACTTGGAGGAAAGATCGTTATCGAAAATGAAGAACAACATATCAATTTATTCTGTGTAATTGATAAACCTCTAAAATAGTAAAATGGGGACTTATACAAAATCCCCATTTTTATTTATTCGTTTAGATTTTTACAGCATCTCTAACCTGTTTCATTGTTTCCTGTGCAACAATTCGGGCCTTTTCCGAACCAGCCTGAATAATCTCATTCACCTCTTTAGGTCTGTCAAGATAATACTGTCGTTTTTCATGAACAGGTGCCAGTGTTGAGATCAAATTTTTGGCCATTTCTTTTTTACAATGCACACAACCAATGTCTGCATTACGACACCCACTATCCATTTCTTTAATAAGCGCATCATCACTATACAATTTATGAAAATCAAATACATTACAAATGTTCGGATCCCCTGGATCTTTTTTTCGTTTTCTCTGGGGATCAGTAATCATTTCAAGCACCTTTTTTTCGATATCAGCCGGTGTATCTGCTAAAAAGATTGCATTATTGTAACTTTTGCTCATTTTTCTGCGATCAATCCCCAATATCTTGGGAGTTGGTGTTAAAATGGCCTCAGGCTCAGGAAAAACCTTATCATACAGATAATTAAACCGACGGGCAATTTCCCGCGTAATTTCCACATGTGGGACTTGATCAATTCCCACAGGAACGCCTTCAGCTTTATACATGATAATATCTGCTGCCTGAAGTACAGGATACCCCAAAAAGCCAAATGTGGATAAATCTTTATTGGATAGTTGTGTCACCTGTTCTTTGTATGTCGGATTTCGTTCCAGCCAGGGTGTAGGTGTAATCATGCACAACAATAAAAACAACTCGGCATGTTCTTTAATGTCAGACTGAATAAACATGGTACATTTTTCAGGGGAAAGACCGACGCTTAGCCAGTCAATGATCATTTCCTGGATACTGCCATGAATGTGATCAGTCTTTTCGTAATCACTTGTCAGTGCATGCCAATCTGCAATAAAGAAAAAACAATCATATTCTTCCTGCATATTATTCCAGTTTGCCAATGCGCCATGATAATTTCCCAGATGAAGCATACCTGTTGGACGCATACCACTTAATATTCGCTTTTTAGACTTCATTTATTTATCCTTTCAAAAAAACGATGTATTTTAAAATAATTTAACATACTTTAAAAGTTGAATAAAATTTGGACTGAACATAAAGACAATGGCCAGGGCCGCAAATGCAAATATCTTGAACCATGTTCTTAAATTATTGATATCTGCTCTGATCATTTCAAAGCCGGCAAGCATTTCACCGCGCAGTTCTTCATGCTTCGTATTCATTTCACCGCGCAGATCTTCATGCTTCGTATTCATTTCACCGCGGATACCTTGTATTTCACCGCGCAGTTCTTCATGTTTCGTATTCATTTCACCGCGCAGTTCTTTATGTTTTGTTTGTATTTCACCGCGCAGTTCTTTATGTTTTGTTTGTATCTTGCCATTCAACTCAGTGTATTTGGAATTAACCTCTCCTGTAATTTTTTCAAAACCTGCCAACATGTCTCCACGCAGTTCAAAGATATCTGCTTTGGTCGACAATTCAACAAACAAATCTTTTTTGATATCGACTTTCATTGTTTTTTGAACCTGCTGGATAACGTCAATTGCTTTCAGGTTTTGCTCAATTATATGTTGCTGATTGTTAATTTTATCATCTAAATGAATAAAAGCCCTGATTAATGGCTTATTTTCTTTACCGGGAAATACAGTTTCAAGTTCAGGAAAAAATGAAAGCTGATAATCGTTCCTTTTAATTTTTAGACGTTGTTGCATTTCATTGCTCCTCTCAAGATGTCATGGATTAAATTTTATATAAATCATTCTGAATCATAAGTCTACTCATTTTTGTATCAAATTTGCAAGGATAATTCCCTCAGACAGTTGACCATCAACTTTTACGATAACTGGTTTGTGAGCCTTTACATGCTTAAAAAACTGGCTCTCGGATTCAAGTTCACAATTTTCAAACCATTGCCACTCTATTCTTTCAGTGGCACCTTCAGTTACTGTTAAATAATGGATACCCAACGAAGTAATGTTTTGAAAAAAATGTGTGCCCTGTGATGGATCAGCCATCAGTGATTCATTTCGAATTTCAACAATCGCTGAAACACCTGAAATATCTTTCCATTGTACTGGAATCCCCAGCCATCGATCAGCAGTACCCCATCGTCCAGGTCCCATCAAAATATAAGGAATGTTGTTGTGATGCAAATTGGCATTTATTCGTGAAATTTCTGTCACCATGTCACAGGTTTTAGCAATATCAAAACGATGGGGTTTGACAAATACAATATCCCTGATATCCCGACGAATACCATGTCCCAAAGCATTTCCGGCAAAACAAATTGCATCGTTCTTTTCTGAATTAGAAATTTTGACATCTACTTTTTCGCGGCCTGCTACCATTGGGCGAATCTGAAGAAAGTAAAAACCAGGTTTTTCATTCATTTGAACAGCAAATTCAATTTCTACCGGCCCGCCCATAATTTCTCTTCCCAGACCTGTCAGATCTGAAAGAATATCAGGCAAAGGAATTGAGCGATATTTCAAAATTGATGCAAATGTCAATACTTTTGGTCCATTTAATGCGCTGCTGTCACGAATACGATGTTCTTCTGGAACATAGGTACCGGCCAAATTTTTAACGGCTAAACTATTTTCATGATCAGAAACTTCCAGACGATGTAAATTGGACTGCTCATGAAAAAGAAGATGTGGTTCGTAATTACTCATCTTCAATGCATAGAAAAAACGTTGGGCATTTTTCAAAATATCATCTACTAAAGAAAACTGGGGTAAGGTTTGGGGATATCTGGGACAAAATCGCAGAACCTTTTCGCCTTCAACAACACTCTTTCCCATACCCAGGGCAATATGTGCTATACCATCTTCAGGTTTCATGGGAGTTACAGGATAAAAATTATGAGATTGAACCACACCGGACAAGGTGGGGTAAAAATACGCGCCTATAGTTTCACCAGCTAATTCTTGAACAATGACAGCCATCAGTTCATCATGGGTTGGATTGTTTGTGCTTTTTGAAAATATTTTTGGCCCTTCATACCATGTGGATGCATAAACCAGTTTGATTGCAGTCACCAGATGCGCCAAACGTGTTTTTATCTGTGTGGCATTGTTTGGAATCATGTACGTTTCGTATAATCCGGCATAAGGCTGACAGAGTGCATCCTCAAGTAGACTGGATGAACGAATTGAAAGCGGATGCTTAACCTGAAGAAGAAATTGTTTTAACTTATTGATTATTTTATCTGGAAAACGTCCTGCCAAAAATCGTTCACGAACAACAGTATTGTCGATTGATGGTCTGGAAAGATCTTCAAGATGATTTCTGGACACATAATTTTCAAAAACATCTGTGGAAATAACCAGTGTTTTGGGAATTTTTATTTCGATTTCAGGATATTTTTCATGAATGTCTGTTTCATGGACAAGCTGTCTGGCTATAAATGCCAGACCGCGTGCTTTCCCCCCCAGCTGGCCATTGCCAATTTTGGAAAAGTCCATAATATCGGTATCAAAGGTTTTGGCACGAAATTGTACGACAATGCCGCGTTGTTGATATTTTCTCAATTGATGGATATTGGATATTAAAAAATGGCGAACCTCTTGGGTTGTGGAAAAATCAGATATTGTTACAGATCGAAAAATATTTGCCAATGCTATTTCAGAACGTCCCATCAGCCAGCTGTGAAAATCATTGTTTTTTGCGTGATAAACAAGTGAGTCATCGGGGATTTGTTTTAATGCTGTTTCAAGACTTCCCAATGAATTCGCACGCTGTATTTCGCTGCCATCATCCGGTCTTCGAAAAATAAAATCTCCAAAGCCCAGTCGTTTAATAAAAAACTGACGTAATTTATTCTGAATCTGTGTCGATTGTTTATGAATAAATTTTGCTGGAATTTGTGCGGCGAAGTTTTGATTTTCAATGTCTGAACTCATCAATAATAATGGAATATCCGGAATTTGTTGATGAATTTCTGTCAGAAAAAGAATGCCCGCATGATCGACCATCTGGTTGTCCTTGGGAAAACGTGTATCTGAAATTATTCCCATGACATATTCTCGATATGTATGAAACAGCTTGAGTGCTTCATCATAATTTTCAGCAACCAGGACTTTGGGGCGGGCACGCATTTTCAGCAATCGATGTTCCTCGTTGAGTGTTGAGCTAAGAACATCTTGCGTTTGTTTTACAATTTCCTTATACAAAAAAGGTAAAAAGAAAGATCGAAAATCAGGTGCGTCATCAACAAAAATTAAAACCCGAACATTGGCCTTTTTGGTATCTAATAAAACATTGAGCCCATCTTCAACATGTTTAACGATGGCAAGTAATAAATCGGAATTTCCTGTCCATGTAAAAATGCGGTCAAACAGACGAGATATATCTGGTTGTAACAGTGTAGCGATACTTTGCATACTATGCGCCAGTAAGATAACTGGTAAATTGGGATTATGCTGTTTTATTTTTTCTCCCAATGCTTTAACATCCATGTCACCAATATTGGGCATGGTAATTACCATGTCTACAGATTCGCAAGATAGATAATTTAATGCTTTTTCGGCTGATGATATTTGAGTAATACTTGGGGGACGGCTCAGATTAAGCCCGCGATATTCAGTGATGATTCGGGATGTCAGGTTGCCTTCCTCTTCCATGAGATATGCATCATAGGGACTGGATACCAGCAAAATCGTTTCAATTTTACGCGACATTAATGATTGATATGCCTTAAATGGAGAATAGTACTTACTTGTCATATTTGGTGTGCATGGTTTTTCGATTGGCATTATTTTTTCCTTTTAAGCATCTCAGATGCTTTTCAAAAAAAGAATACGCCCATTTTTAATTGTTTCGAATATTTTTAGGCGCATTTACTTTCATAGAATCATAGGTACGAAAGACAAGTTTTTCACGTTCAATCCGACCCTCATGAACAGGCGTTGGCGTGTATTTATACAGTAATTGAACCGCATCCTCTCTTGATGGAATCATTGCCAATCCGTCGCCCATCTTTTTGCCCGTGACAACATCCCGAATCAATGCATTTTTTCCATCAGACACAACAGATACAGGAATTTGATTGTTTTCAAGCAAACGTGCTGCTGCAATAGCTTCACGCTCATGAGATCCCAATGAGCCGGCAACACACTTGATAATCATCACAGATTGGTCATGTATACGAATCAGCATGTCAATTTGACTTTGATACCGGTCCAGACCAATTTGAAGATTGATATCCTCATTTAAAATAATTTCTGATGGTGAATAGTTCTTTTGTTCCACCAGAAACCTTTCAACAGCCTGCCGGTTTTCTTCTGAACCTACATTGGGGATTTCATTTCCTGTAATATAATCTTTAATCATTTCATAGGGTTTTTGGATATTGGTGTTCATAAAAGTATTCCTTTATTTAGACAGTTTTGATCCTATATATTATGTCATTAGATTTGTTTTTCGTTCTTGATGGATTGTAGATGAGGGCGTTGCACCATAATCATGGCCGGGCCAAACGATTGTTTCAGGCGGTAAAGTATATAATTTTTCATGGATTGAATCAATGAGTTGCTGATGAGACCCACCACGAAGGTCAGTTCTGCCAATCGCACCAACAAACAATGTGTCTCCGGTTATTATATTTCCATCTGTATACAGACATATGCTGCCAGGTGTATGACCTGGCGTGTGAATAACTTTAAGTCTTATGGTTCCTACCTGAATGGTGTCACCATCAATTAATAATCGACGCGGCATGGGAGACTTTCGGCCTCCTAGAATACGGGCAAACAATTTATTCAAAAATGTGTTCATCGTTCTAACATCATCCCGATGAATCATCAACTTGGCGTAGCTTTTTTCTATGATATAAGCATTACCCGCAATATGGTCGGCATGACTATGTGTGTTGATAACATATTTTAAATTCAATCCTTTATTACGAATGTCGTCAAGAAGTTGTTTTGTATCAAAGGCAGGATCAACAAGTGCGCACGTGTTTGTATTCTGGTCGATTATCAGATACGTAAATATTGCCATTTTTGATAATTTTTTTTGAATAATCATAAACTGACGCAATCTTGTCACTTATTTCGTTTTGAATTTTGTGTTATCTTAAACAAAAACCACCTGAGATTCATCCTCATTCCCGCCCTGTATTTCACCAATAATCCAGGCTTTTTCATTCATTGCATGCAATCGTTCCAAAACTTCCATCGCCTGTGATTCATGGATAATGGCGACCATACCAATACCATTATTAAATGTTCTCAACATTTCCATCTCTGAAACATTGCCCGCCTCTTTCAATAATGTAAAAATGGGCGGGATTTCCCATGAAGATTTATGAATAATTGCTTTGCAAGATCCTGGCAAAATTCGCGAAATATTATCTATCAGGCCACCACCAGTAATGTGAGCCAGACCGCTTATTTCAAAATCCCGAATGACAGGTTGTAAAATCTCTGAGTATATTCTGGTGGGTGTCAACAAGCATTCGCCAATACTTTGCTGTAGTTCAGCGACATATGTATCGACATTGTAATTCAATGTTTCAAAACATAATTTTCGGACCAATGAGAATCCATTGCTGTGTAATCCGGACGATGCAATACCAAGTAATTTATTCCCAACACTAATGTCAGAGCCATCAATTATTTTTAAATTGTCCACAATGCCCACGGAAAAACCACAGACATCATATTCGTTAGGTTGATAAAAATCAGGCATTTCAGCAGTTTCGCCACCTATTAATGCACAATCTGCCTGACGACAGCCATCAGCAATACCACTCACGATATCTAAAATTGCATGGGGATGAAGTTTGCCGGATGCAATATAATCAAGAAAAAATAAGGGCTTTGCTCCCTGAACCACGATATCATTGACACACATTGCAACCAGATCAATACCGATCGTATTATGTTGATCCATCAAGAATGCAATTTTTAATTTGGTTCCCACACCATCAGTGGAACTGACCAAAACAGGTTGGTGATACTGGCTGGTATTTAATGAAAACAAACCACCAAATCCACCAATGTCACCAATAACGCCCGGGCGGTTGGTGCTTCTGGCGATTTTTTTTATTTCAGGAATTAATGCATTGGCTTTTTCGACATCAACGCCAGAATCGGCATAGGTTATCGTTTTTTTCATGAAAACCTCACTTGTATTTTTAATGGATTGAAATACATTGAAAATAGACTGTTTGTCAAGTATTAGTTTATAATTGAAATCAACTTGACAAATATTGTTAATAAGTCTATTATAACAATTTTAAATTTAAGTAAATGTAGCTGATATTATCTTTTTAACAGTCCGCAGTTATCCAAAATAAACCAAAAGGTTTTGGGTGCTGAGGTCTATTTCAATTTTAATAAGGAGTACCCATGGCGTTAACCAAAAATAACATTGTGTCTCAAGTCAATAAAATGGGATACAACCAAAAGGATTCCGTGTTTATTGTTGAAACCCTGATTGAAATCATTAAGGAAACTTTAGAGAAGGGTGAAGATGTTTTAATTTCAGGATTCGGTAAATTTTGCGTGAAAGAAAAAAGTCAAAGAAAAGGACGAAATCCTGCAACCGGAGACGACTTAATGTTACGAGAAAGACAGGTTGTCACCTTCAAATGCTCAGGGAAATTACGCGAAAAAATAAATAATTAAAACCCGATTTTTTTTTAAATAAAATATCAGGTAGTTATTAGTTTTTTTTGATTGCTTATTTTTTCTTAAGGGTATCTGGTTGACATAATCCTAATTTTTTATTAGGATGGTACTCTTAAATTATTTTAGTGAACAGGATTAAATTATAAGATTTAACTATCTGCATTCTGGAAATAGCGATAAGGGTATGTTTCTTATTATTAAAATATGGTGGCATATAATTATGGATATTTCTGTCATGCAAAGATTCAAATATTCGGGTTTGAAAAACCGATAAGATAAGTATAATCTTTCCACGAAGGGAGGAAATGAATGTCAACTGAAAAGAAAGTCGCTGCAAAAAAAGCTGTAGCCGCAAAGGCTAAAGATAAAAAGCTCAATATTGAAGCAGCAACAATTTGTCCATCAACGCAACAGATGTTGCGACGGGCGGAACGAGATGGTGTCGAGATCGCATTTCATCGTGCGGACAGTATGAAAGCCTGTCCCATTGGTGCAGATTCAGCATGCTGTAAACACTGTTCCATGGGACCTTGCCGATTGAATGCAAAAGATCCTTATAGCAAGGTAGGCGTGTGCGGTGCTACAATCGATACCATTCAGGCAAGAAATTTTGCGCGCATGGTCGTCAGTGGCGCTGCAGCGCATACGGATCATGGTATGTCCATGCTGGATGTTTTCCGTGAAGTCGTTCGAGGTCATATTAAAGATTTCAAGATCAAGGATACAGATAAACTGATTTCTGTAGCTGAATCTGTTGGAATCGAAACCCAGGATCGCGATATTAAAGAAATCGCAACTGAACTTTACGAAGAACTGGAAAAAACGTACACAGGCATTGAAGGTGAAATTCCATTTATGAAACGTGTGCCTGAAAAAACGCTAGAAACATGGCGAAAATTGGGTATTGTACCGCGCGGTGCCATGAGAGAACTCATGGAAATGATGCATCGGACACATATCGGTGTAGATCAGGAATACAATAATATCGCCAAGCATTTCAGTCGAACGGCCCTAAGCGATGGATGGGGCGGTTCAATGGTTGCCACTGAAGTATCTGATATTTTATTTGGAACCCCAAGTCCACTGAGCGTTGAAGTCGATATGGGCGTATTGAAAGAAGATCATGTGAATGTGATTATTAATGGTCACGAACCTAACTTCTTTGAATCCATGATTGTTTCTGTTCAGGATCCAGCTTTAATTCAAGCGGCAAAAGATGCCGGTGCTAAAGGTATTGTTTTGGCTGGAATGTGTTGTTCAGGTGCTGAAGTCTTATCACGTCACGCCATCCCTCATGCCGGTAACTTTATGTCCACTGAAGCAGTGATCATTACAGGTGCTGTCGATGCAATGGCTGTTGATGTTCAGTGTATCAAACAAGGACTGGCAACTGTTTGTGATTGCTATGGAACAAATCTTTTTACAACCAATCCGCGTGCACACATTGAAGGTGTTGAGCATATAGAATTTGTTGAACATGAACCGCGAGAATGTACAGATGAGGTTGTCATTCGAGCAATTACGCGATTCAAAAACCGTCAAAAACCTGTTGAAATTCCCAGATTTAAACATACTGGAATTCATGGCTTTTCACATGAATACATTAATTATATGCTTGGCGGAACATTCCGTGCATCATATAAACCACTCAATGATAACATCATTAATGGTCGTATTCGTGGTGTTGCAGGTGTTGTTGGTTGTACCAATCCACGTGTACAGCAGGATAAAGTTCATCTTGAAGTTGTCAAAGAACTGATCAAAAATGATGTATTGGTCTTGCAAACTGGTTGTTCGCAAATCACATTGGCCAAAAACGGGTTGTATACTCCTGAGGCTGCCCATCTTGCCGGTCCTGGACTTCAGGAAGTCTGCGAAACTGTTGGTATGCCGCCTGTATTAGGTCTTGGTTCCTGTGTGGATAACAGCCGAATCCTGGTTGCTGCATCAGAAATGGTTAAAACAGGTGGTTTGGGATCAAGCATTGCGGACCTACCCGCAGCCGGTTCTGCACCTGAATGGATGAGTGAAAAAGCCATTTCAATTGGCCAGTATTTTGTTGCATCAGGTGTTTACACTGTCTTTGGTGCGACATTCCCAACGACCAATAATACTAAATTCCAAAAACTCCTGTTTGAAGGTCTCGAAGAATGGGGACTTGGCAAATGGGATTTTGCAGTTGATCCAATTGAACACGCACATAAAATGATTGCGCATATTGAAAAGAAACGTGATGCTTTAGGTATCAACAAGAAGAAAGAAAGAGTGCTGATGGATTTTGAAGCTCGACGTGCATTGGATGCTGCTGCATAGTTTTACTAAATACAATTCAATTCATTAATAATAAAAGCCCTGAACCAACATCGTATGGTTCAGGGCTTTTTTTTATTAGTTCCCCATTTTTTTTCATGATCCCCATAAAAATCTTGCGCGATGATTACCTGAAATGAAATGACCTAAAATTTAGACCATATTAATCAATTTATATTTTTCCTTATCACTTCTTTTTTGATTTTTTCATTATTGACTACTGGCACAATAAATGCATAACCAATCTGTCATATGTATTAAAGCAATAAATATTAAAAAAAGAATCATCGGAGGTCTGTTTATGAAACAAAGCATCGCTATCATGGTAATAATGTTATTACCACTTCAAGTGTTTGCGATGGACCCGATCACTGATGACGAAATGAATACAATTACTGGTGCAGTGGGTGTTCATATTTATGTTGAAGGTGAAGTGACAACACCGACGTATCAGGTTTTACAATGGCAAAAACACAGAACTTTGAGAGAAAATAATCAATCTGTTCAAAAGGTAAATAACAATAAAACTGATATTTATGAAATATCATATGATGACTGTGAATTACGCTTTGATACGGGAAAATCAGAAAATGATTTGTGGATCAATGGAAATAACACGGTTGCAACAAATCGATCTCTTGTGAAAATCGGCACACCAACAGCAGCTCCGGATATTTCCACTGAAAATATACACTTATCATTTAAAGAATTATCGGTAAAGATATCCAGTGCGCCTGAAGCCATTCATATAATACCAAGGTAAAATGAAAACAGGAGCAATATAATGAAAAAAATATCATTATTATTTGTAAGTATATTTTTGTTGAACGTGTCTATTTTATCAAACAATATTTCAATTGCTAAAATGGACTATCTTTCAGACAAAATTATGGATCAAACTTATGCACGTGGTCTGTCTCAAATGAGTGATAATGAACTTGATGAAGTTTCCGGTCAGGCTGGATTTGCCAATGTGACTTATGAATATAAAAACGTTGCAGGCACAAATATGCATGTGGTTCAGGCAAATCTGGGAATTGACATTGAATTGTATGCGCAAATCGACAAATTAAAGCTGGGAAAATATGACTATTCTGGTCAGACTGGTGCCAAACTTTTTGGGATGGGATGGCAATTTGGCAATAATGACGGTGAATACAATCCAAAATGGGATATAGAGTTTGAAGATGTTCAGATGGGTGAATCGCCAACAGATCCAATGCGTTTAGGCGGATTAATAATTCGAGCGGATTTTCAAGAAGTCGGTGGTCAGAAACAATTAAATCGGTTTATTATTGGATCAGATGATGTTTCAGGGATGATATACGTTCAAAGAGCGAAGTCTTTTACAGGCCTTATGAATACGGCCCTTGCTTATAAAGGTGGTGTAATGGACTGGTTTCCTGATACATGGACGAGAAGAACTTATATACTAAATGGTGAATCTCACAATCATTCATTTGATTGGTGGGAAGGCATTGCCAGTCCAATCGTGGGAAATGTTGGAAAAAAAGGAATGATATTTTTGGGTAAAGGAGAAGGTCATGGATTTCATATTGTAATGGATAAGGATCACGGTATTGGCATCTGGGCCGGTTTTCCTATCAGTGATATTGATTCAGGAGAAGCCTTTCAATAAACTATGTTCACCAATCCGGAAAAAGACAAAAGAATCCTTTCATTCATTTTTTTTCTACCTCTAATTTATGTCAGTAGTTTTATATACATAAAATTATATTATACTCATTTTTATCAGAAGGTATTACTTTTTTCAACCCACGTCGACGTATTCATTCTTATTGTAATTGTTTTCATAATAATTCTTTCCATTAAACCTCTAAAAGCTGAAAAGAATTACTTTTTTATTATTATTGCCAGTTTTCTTTTTATATGTCAAACGCTTCCCCAAATAGACGTTAGAATAAGTTTATTATTCGAACACTATTTGAAATTTTTTTATATTATCATATTATTGTTTTTTTCATATTACTGCATTTCAATCAAAAATAGACATCAAAATAATTACATTCCAACATTTTATTTGTTTCCATTTTTTGTTCTCCCTTTGTTGTATTATTTATATACTTGCTACCTGTCTGGACTGACATTGGATTGGCATCATTGTCGGCCATCACGACTAAACTTTGTTCCAATCACATTTTTTATCCTTGAAAATGAAAGCGCGTTTTTTGATGCTTTGTTTGTTTCAGGCTTTCTTTTAATAATAATTTTTTCATTAAAAAAACAAACGCACAGTATCAAGGAAAAAGCCTTATATTTAAGCAATATTGGCTTTCATAACTGGGCAATCATTGTTATTTCAATAATAGCAAGTTGTTCCCATCTGGTTTTTTCAAAAAGAATACTGGCATACAACAACAATATTCAAGGCTATATATCAATGCATCTTGGTAAACTGAACATAGCGGAAAAATATTTTCAAAAAGCCTTATCATATGACCCAACATATCAAAAAACGAATTTGAATATGGGGACTGTCTTCATGCACAAAAAAGAATATGAAAAGGCATGTCATTATTTCAACAATGTCTTAAATAAAGAACCAGAAAACGAAACAGCACATCTTCAACTGGGAATAATTTATTTGAAAGAAAAAAAACTTGAACGAGCATTTATTCATCTAAAAAAAGTGCTTATGATTAACCCGAAATCAATTCAAGCACATGAAGATTTAGGATATTTATATTTTGCTCAAAATAAATATTCAGAGGCAATAAAACACTTTCAGTCAGTCGTTGATCTGGATCCAGCAAATATAAACGGACTATATAATTTAGCCATTGCATTATCACATTTTGGAAATACAGATGCATCCATAGATTTGCTGTCTGATGTATTAATAATAAATCCCTTGTATGTTGAAGCACATGATAATATCGGGGTGGCTTATGTCAATAAGGGGAATATTGAAAAGGCTGTTATGCACTTTCATAAGGCCATGCAAATCAATCCGGCATATCAGTCTGCACAAAAACACTTTGAAAGCCTGACAAAAAGAATATTTGATTTTGCCAGATCCTGCGAGAATAACCATAAATTGAATAAAGCAATTTCGCTCTATCAAAAATTGTCAGAATTCAGACCAGAATGGTCAGGTTCATTATATTACAATATCAGCAGAATTTATGCACAAATCAATGATGTGACATCCGCTGTTAACAGCTTAAAAAAAGCTGTGGAGAATAATTTCTGTTCATGGGATGTTCTAAAATCTGAAAAACAATTTGAAACAATAAAGCACCATCCATATTATCAGGGATTAATCAGGAAGAAAGAATGAGAAAACACATATATGCATATATCGTATTGTTCATGATTGCATGGGGTTACTTTGGATTTAGAATAAATGTGCATACATGGGAATCTTATTATTATACCGGCTGTCTTGATAATTTCATTCAGGCGCGAGATATGAGACCACCAACAATGAATCTGGAATTACCTTATGAAAAACTAATTTGTCTTCACTATACACAACACCCCATTCTTTATTATTCAACATATCTGATCTGTAAATCCTTTTTTTCATTGAAAGATGGTATTATTATTGTTCAGCTTCTCAATATTTTTTCTGGAATCATTGCTTGTTTAATATGTTATCATGTTTGTTTATTGATGAGTCGGTCACGTATCCTATCCATATGCCTGATGTTGCTCATTGCTTTTTCTGATATTTATTGGTACCAAAGCCTTTCAGGTGAAGTTTATATTCAACCTTTTCTATTCCTTGTCCTGTCTTACTATTTTTTGGTAAAGTCAACAAGCAACAAACAGTCAGGTAATAAACAGATTGTCATTGCAAGTATTTGTGCCGGAAGTGCCATGTCATTTCATATGTTTTCGGCTCTTTTTTATATCGTGATATTGTACTATCTGATTGAAACAAACAGAAACAATTCTCGCATACACCTGTCATACATGACTGGCATTTCCGCTTTTATTATGTTGATTTTCTTCTGTTTTACATATGTTGTACCTTATGTAATCATATTTCAGTTCAACTCAATAAGCGACTGGTTTCATTTAGTTTTTTTGCATAACCATAATTGGGGGATATGGCATGTTCCGGTAAAATTTATTTTTTTTGAAGTGATATGGTCTTTTTTTGTTGGCATCAGGCATTTATTACATTCATTTGTTTCCGGATTTCATATCATTTCAATCCTTTTTAGAATTTTAATTCTCATCATTTTTAGTCAGACATTATGGTATTTTATATCCAGGGATATCAATAAAAAAATTGAAATAAAAGCACTGCTGATATGGATTTTGATATATTTTACATTTATTACGATCAATGTTCCGATGGTGAATGATTATTGGTGTTTTATTACGTTTCCTATGGCTATGTTTATTGTAATAAATTTAAAACAGCAGATGCGATTTAATACTTTATTTTATTTTCTTGTGCTTACAATATGTTTTATTATAACAATGAATTTTATAAATGATATTTATCCTAAAAATAAGATCCAGCAAGAAGAATATTTTGTAATCGCACAAGCTGAAAAGTCAATAGAATCGGCAAGTCATATTGTAATGATTGGAAACAACAACTTACTTTCAGAAACATGGTATTTGCATCAGCAGTATCAAGATAAAAAATTTTTCTATCACGCACCAGATACTCAATTTAAAAGCAAAGATAAATTTTTAAAAAGTTTCAAGAATTTAATTCAACGAATAAACAAAGATATATTTGTATTAATTCTTGATGGATCAGAAAGGGATGTTGTAAGAATTTCTAGATTTATTAAACAATTACATATTAAATTGACACCTTTGTTTCGCAAAACTGGAACGTATCAGGCGAGTGAATTAAAAATAGCGATTGGATTAATCAATAAACCAATAAACATTACACTTTATGGATTTCAGGTAAAAAAATCGTAATCAATGCTGTTTCCATCTGAAATAGTGAACCAATTTTTCAAGTATTTCTAAAGAATTATTGTTTCCGGTCATAAATTTTATGTGCAATTGCCTTTTGAAAAAATGATTGCGGCAAAACTGGAAAATCAGGCATGAGAAGCGGTTGGCGGTCTCTGGAAAATAAAAATACAGCAATTTTTGATGCTTTTTCATCCCCCCATTTTGTTGTGATATCGCATTGCCATCGGCCATCATTACCAATATTTGTAATGGATGTATTCCTTCCAGGTCTTAAATGCCATGAATCTGTCAGTATATATATAGATATATAGCCTGAAAAATTGACAACATTTTGAATCATCCCTGTAATCGGTCGAATTCTATTTCCAATGGGAGGAACATCAAGCAATTGAATAATTGGCTTTGTAAATACCTTTTCGTTCTTTTGCAGCCTGATTTTTTTTTGATTTGATATCACAAAATTTGATGGTTCTTGATTTGCAGATAATGGTGATGTATTCACCGCGGATAATTCAAAAAACATGGACCAACTTAGTACTTGCGCTGAATAATATCTTGAATTGTCTTCAATAAAGAGCGTCCATTCTCCCTTTATACTGTGACTTTTTACACAGGAAAAATTATTTTCAGGCCGATAGAAACCATTTAAAGGTATTTTGGCGTCAGAAATTTTAAGTTTTGCCCGATCATCCAGATTGATTTCCAATGTATCATCCCATTTTCCAGGATCGACATTATCAAATAATGTTATAATATAATCGTGCGGGGTGATCAATGTCACTCTTAAATCATCAAGTTTTTTTATCTTAATTATAAGCTGGACTGACATGCATTGAATGGTACCTTCATCAGGAATGTTTATTACAGACATCGCAAAATATTCATCAGGTATGCTCAAAGGCATATTTACTGCCTTATATGTTTTTATCAATTCATTATCAGTTATAAAGCTATAGCTGTTGGCATCAAACCATCCTTTTGCAGATGCGCTAAAATGAACTTGTGGATTAACAGAACGAAAATCCTCAAGTTTTGTTTTCACTGCAAATGAAAAGTTCTGGCATAAACATCCACCTGTCAGGCTGACAGATTCATCAAGCAATTCTATTTGCTGGTTTGCCTGTATGTCAATCGTTACATTCTCCTGTTGCACATATGGTAAGCATACCTTTCCCTGATATGAATGTTCAGCATTAATAATTCTCGGCGTTCTCATTTGAAGACTATTTTGTTCAGGCTGAACAAAGATACGAAGTCCTGATTCTCCATTCGCCAAAAAAATATAAGGATAAACATCAACAACCTCACAGGCATTCCCGGTGGAATTGAATTGTTCAATTAATTTGGGCTTATCCTTGTCTTGAACATCAAACGTAGAAAAACCTTCCTGATCACTTGCAACAAATGCATAATCATTACGTACACAAATATCAATGGCATTGAAATGTTTTACAGATCCCATTTCCATGAGTCTATCACCTGTGCCATCGTATTGAACGATGATCATTCCAACCTCTCTCACTGCCAAAAAAAGATAAAACATATCAAAATCGAACTGAACAAGATTTTCAACGTTATATTCGTTTGGCCTTATAAAATCCAGATCATGATATTGCTTAAAACATAACAATCCCTTTCCAACATCGGCTATGAAAGCGAACTGATTGTTTTTTTTCAAAGCGTAAGCCTCTCCGACGGTTTCAATTGTTGATATGCAGGAAGGCGTACTCATCGCTGCAAGGTTGAAAATTAAAACACCTGAATCGGTCGATATGTAAGCATATGAATTTTCTACCCATATATGCCTGGCAGTGCTGCCAGTTTTTGTTTGAGAAACAACAGAAATACCTTTGGGATTTGATGTATTAAAAATGGATAAACCACCTTCCTCGCACACAGCAAATAGATAATTCTTTGTGTAAAAAAGACTTTCGGGTTGATTGATCATCGGAATCGTCCCAATGATCGATATTGCCATTGGGTTGGAAATATTTAAAACATCAATACCTTCTAGGTTACTCGCAAAGCCATATTTTTTTTCTGTATCTGTACAAAATGAGAATACCGGCTTTGATGTCCAATCTACTATAGGAATGATATTATTATAAACATAAACTGGCTGGCTATATTGAAACGAATTATTCATTGCACAAATTGTAAGTGTAACATGGAAGAGACCAGTCATAGTGAATATATGCAAGGGATCACTTTCGGTACTCGTGTGGCCATCGCCAAAGTCCCAGTGAACAGCCGTGTACATTCCTGTTGACCGCTGAGTAAATTGAACAGTTAGCGGACAGACACGTGTTTGATAATTCATTTGAAAGGAAGCTTTTGGAAGTGCTTGCGTTACTGATATATAGTTCGCTTTTGTTTTGGTATACCATTTTTCACCATTATTGACAGCAAATGTAACAGTGTATTGACCGGCTTGTGTATAGGTATGTGCTGGGCTGTTTTGAGTACTGGTGTAACCATCACCAAAGTCCCATTTATATGAAAGAATATCTCCTGACGATTTATTGGTAAAAATGACATGAAGTGGTGCATCGCCACTATTGGTATTGGCTTCAAACTGTGGTTCAGGAAAGCCCTGGGTCAGTTGGTAGATATTTAAATGAGAACGGCTTGAAACAAAAATGTGGTCATTTCCAGCATGAATCTGATATGCATCATAATCAAGGGGAAATTCTTCAATCACTTCAATATTATTTGGATCCGCAATATTTAAAACCCATATACGTCTGGTTTCATGTGTAAGCACATATGCATATTGTTCAACTACGACAGATCCAACTGCTGTATGAATTGCATCAATACAGTCATACTCATGATATATTTCTGGATATGATAAATCAATAATAGAAAAGCCAATGTCTCGATCTGATATATAGGCTACCTGATCCTGAATTAACATGTGCTTCAGGCCTGAATAATTATCATATTGCTCAATGGGTTGAAAATTTCTATTAAGGATATCCTCAAAACTATAAATAAAAATGCCTTCATCATAATCGACTACAAAAATATACTGTTCATGGATGATAACACTCTCAATATTGAATAAATCTGGAAACTTTATTTGATTTTTGAATTGGATAGAATGAGGTGATTCCGTCTGATAGATTGACAATAGATTATTGTCAGATTCTTTACTGACAACAATAACATACATATCATTGGCGTGTAATGTTTTTGCAAACCTGCATTGTTCATCATGATATGCAACAAAGGGCTGCTCAAGATTGGTAACATCGTAAACATAAAAGCCAAAATCATCATTGCAAATGTAAAGAAAACCGTCTGAATAAAGAAGATCATAAACTTTTGGCTGAAAAGTTATTGTGTAATCTGATGTTGCATCACTGAGATCGTTTGCATCATGTATCCGAATTTCATTATCAACGCCAATGAATAAAATGTTGTTCTCCTCATCAATATCAAAGGCAGGACTATATGCATAATCTTCCCATTTGGTTACTAATTTCAAATATTTATCCTGTCCTGCGTATACAGAGAAAGCGGTAGATAACAAACAGAAAAATAAAACACACAACACCTTTTGTTTCATATCGCTCCTTTTTTAATTCGTCGGTGGCTTACTATTAATTCAGTCGGCTAAAAATGCCTTCAAGTTGTGCCAGTGTATTTGTCCACTGTTGTTCATTTTGTTTTAAAAGATCATACAGTGTTTTAATTTTATTCTTACTTTTCAACAAAATTCTATTTTCAAGATTTGCCATAATGACACAAGCATTGTAAATCCCATTCTGATGATTTTCAGAAATCATGCTGTCCATTCTTTTGAGGTAGAACTGAAGAATATCATCCTGGTTACTGGCAGTGATTTTATCAATCAATCGTTGAACTGAACCCTGTCGAATCGTATCTTTGGTTGAAACAGTTGCAGCCAGATATGGAAAAAGTTCAGTTGGAATTACAGTTTCAACGGACTGCATCGACAGTTTACGATTCATTTCCTGCTTCTTAAAAAGGATAATCTCTGCTGGAAACACATCGAAAGAAACGTCAACACAGTATTTTTCAGCCGTAGCTGAAAAACCTGTATGTTCATACGCGATCTTATGCGCAAGGCCTAAAAGATCTTCAGTTTTTTTTCCCCGCAAATGTTCATCATAATCATACAGGGCTTGGAGGATTGCCTGTTGTTTGGTTTTTAATTTCAACGTTTTGAGCGTAATATTTTCATCAAAAAAGCAATAACTCTTTTTGATATTAAATGGCCGAAACTGAAGAATCGTCTCATTGGAAACATGTCCTTGCAATGTCACACAAACTTCTCCAAACTGGCTTCCATTCTTGTAATCCAGTGCCTTCGATATCTGAATACTTTCTGCGAAATATTGGCGAAGTGCCACACGTTGCATGCTGACTGTCTGTTGATTATTTTCTAAAACAATCTGAGCAAATAAGTCATCAATCACAGCATTTTTTGCGCGCTCTCGAAGAAGGGTCTTGATTTCTGTAATATTAGCAAATGATTTGCCAATCAATGAGATACACCAGGTTTTTGTTTTATCAATTATATTATTGTTTTGCGCCTGCGCCTGTACAAATGTAAAAAAAATACTTATGATAATGATAAAAAATAAGCTTTTTGTTGTTCGTTTCATACAAACCTCCATCATGGGGCATTAATCCAAAAAAATTATACCCATTATTATGAGCAAAAAAAGCACAAATTTAAGTTCATAATAATATTAAACGAACTTATGACCTTGTGTCAAGGATGCATTAATCAAAATGCTTATTTATGCGGTACTATTTCTTAGATTTTTATTATTGGGTTTTGTAATGTTCATTGAAGCCGTTTCATCTGTAAAAGAAAAATATTATTTATAATTTATTTTGATATTTAAACAAAATTAAACATTGACTTTTTTGATTTATTGATACATAAAATTATTTAAATTAATAAATTAAAGTTTTTTATTTATAAATGAAATATTAACAAATAATTATTTTAAGGAGCCACCATGATAAAACGAATTGTATTTAGTTTATTTTTTGTGTTGCTAGCCTCTCAGGTTTGTTCAAAGGAATACGTTGTTGGTGTCAAACCAACGCCACCATTTGTAAACATTTCTGCAAACAATGAAGTGACTGGTTTTTCAATTGATCTGCTTGATCAACTGATGCTGATTATGGAGCCAACGGCTAAGGTGAGGTATCATATTGATCCAGATATGAAATCTCATTTGCAAAGTGTTGTTCAGGGAAAGGTAGATTTTGGCATAGCGGCAACAACAATAACTGCTGAAAGAGAAAAAATTCTGGATTTTACGCAACCTTTTTATAAAGCTGACCTTGCAATTCTTGTTCCCAGAAGTGATACGCAACGATGGGCATTTGTGGATATTTTTCTATCAAAAGAGTTATTAATTACGCTATTTGGAATATTCATTTATGTTGTATTGATCTCACATCTTGTCTGGCTGGTAGAGCGCAGTGGCGACGAAAGCCATTTTTCAAGAGTATATTCTGAAGGAATTGTACAGGCCCTGTGGTGGACTGTGGTGACGATCTCTACAGTGGGTTATGGAGATTTCCATTTAAAACGTCCCATTGGCCGATTTTTAGGCGTGTTTGTCATATTCAGCGGAATTATGCTGTTTGGTGTTGCCATCGCTTCATTGACCTCTGCACTTACTGTCCAACAGCTCAAGCCAACAATTACCGGCCCCAAAGATTTACCGGGTCACACCATTGCAGTAATTGAAAACACGTTCACAGCAAAAGCGACTGCCAATATGGGGGTTTACCAAAAAATGATCAGAACCTTATATGAAGGTCTGGTTGCTCTGGACAGTCGTAAGGTTGATGCAGTTGTTCATGATCGGCCATTGTTGCAGTATCTCATTAAAGACTTTACTGATCAACGATTTTTAATCGTTGACAAAGGGTTTGCACCTTCAACATATGGCATTACTTTGCCACAAGAAAGCAAACTCACTGAGAAATTGAATATCGCCCTGCTAAAACTATTGGAAGGTGGGAAAGATTCCTTGTACAATGATATTCACAAAAAATGGTTTGGAGAATAGAGATTATTAGGTGATTTCCGGAAATTAAAGATACCTAATCACGCAATATCCCGCTTGCTAACGCGCGCGGCTCAGATTCGCTGGTATCAGAGCCGCGCGCGTTAGCAAGCGGGATGGTATAACCTCATATTTGGATATATTTATTTCCGGAAATCACCTTAGCAATTTAACTGTTTGAAATGAATATCTACTGTTTCATTGTCATATTGAATGAGTGCATATCCACCTGATCCAAAAGTTCCCGGATTCACAGCTCTTGTCTTACCAATATAATCTTTCCCTCTGGACTCGTGAATATGTCCACATAACAAGATATCGGGCTGGTGCTTTTGAATAAACGAAAGCACCGCGCGACTTCCAACATGCCTGCCTGATGTCCTGTCCAGATGCATCCCATAAGGCGGGTCATGGGTGACTACAAATGTATGTTTAAAGTGACTGATTGTATGCCAAGTTTCTTCCAGCCATTGACCAAGTATTTCATCTGAAAATTCACCGGGTGTCTGAAAAGGCGTGGGGGTAGACATGCCAACCCCCATAATTCCGAGTCCCGGACAAAGTTCATAGCCCTTTCGATGAAGAAGTTTTGTGTTGTCATCTAGATAATCCAGGATACCTACACCATCCATATTTCCTGCTTGCGCATAAATATTTGAATTTATGGATGAAATTTGAGTGATCATTGATTTGACCTGTGAATAAACGCCGCCATTCGTGATATCGCCATGTATGATGACACCCTCTGCCTTGTCAAGGTCAGGAAAATGTTTCAGAGGAGAAACATTGTTGTGGATATCGCCAATTCCTATCCATTGTTTCATTTTTTTTTGAACTCCTTTTTTTTTAATTATACGCCAGCCAGGTGAGAAAGGATAGGTCTTATTCCTTTTTTACCTGATGACATCTTGCAAATTTTTTTATTTCTGTATTTCAACCACATATTTAAAAAATCCAACCGGGCATATTCTCTGGCACCGATATCAAACTTGTATTTCATATATGGATGGCCCATATTCCAAAAAGCAACATCCGCATTCTTTAAAAGAGCTGCGAGCGAAATCAACTGTATTTTTCCAAAATTACTATAATTATTTATATCAAAGAAACCGGTCAGGCTGGTATAAATTTTTCCGGTTAAATAACCAATTTCACCGCCAATTAAGTGATGATGATGCCACAATTCTACAGAGATTATTATTTGTCTAAATTTGGTTTGCCGGAACATTTTATTTAGAATATTAGTGTAACTGTTATTCATCCAGTTTTTTTCGCGATGATATCGTCTGATACCATCAAAAACAGCTTGAATATCCTCATTTATGGAAATGAAATAATCATTTTTCGGTAAAATATGTTTTTTTATAAATTGTTTGAGACGTTTTGAGATATGTAAATTTTCCCAGTGAAGCACTGCATAGCTGGTTTGCATTTCAGGAAGCAAGTAATCATTATTATACTGATCTTTTACTGAAACACTAATGAATCCATTATATGCAAGGGCATCATACATTTCCGGGGATAAGTCATCGGTGATATAATAACTGTCATTGAAATTATGATATATATGATTCAGCAATTCATTATTTTGTAAGTCTGCTAATGAGACATATGGATACATGAGATCCTCTGATTAATCATTTTATTTTTGTTTCAAACAATTAACATTATTTAGAAATTCATGTCAATACAATTACATTCAATGTTTTACCTTAAATTGTATTCGTTGAAAAACATACTTATCTAAAATAATATCATTAATTCTAAAAGGTTAACAATAATATAATAATACTAACATTTTTTTTTCCCATTAACCCAAAAAAAAGATATTTTTTTATGACGAAATAGTTGATTTTCTGTAAAAATTCCATTATGAATAGTTTTCAGAAAATATTGACGAATTAATTTATTAAAATCTGTCATGGAGGCAAATGTTGCGAACCAGACATCCGCTTACATATAAAATAATGATGCTGCTGATTTTTACAGGATTAATGACACATCACAAAATGACAGGTTTCGCCTATGCCAGAGTGGCAAAAAGGCATTTGAAAATGGCCAGTCTTGCACCTAAAAATGTGGGGTGGGCCAGAAATATTCGAAAAATTATGCATCCGGCTCTGGATCGTGTCACCAATGGTGAATTGAAATTGAAATGGTACTGGAATGGAATCATGGGTGATGATAAAGATTATGTTGCAAAGATGAAAACAGGTGAACTTGATGGTGCTGCGCTTACGCCAATTGGCCTGGTAATGGTATGTCCGGCTATGGCAGTTCTTCAGTTACCATTTATGTTCAATAATTACAAAGAGGTTGATTATATTCGTGATCATATGTGGCCAACATTCGATAAAATAGCCACAAAAAATGGGTTCAAAATTTTGATCTGGGCAGATCAGGATTTTGATCAAATTTATTCTGTCAAATATAAAATGGATACATTGTCTGATTTTCAACAGGCAAAAATTGCGATGTGGAATGGCATTGTAGAAGAAAAAACATTTGAAGCAATTGGAATATCAACTCTACCACTCAGCGTTTCAGAAATTTTTACAGCCTTAAAACAAAAAATGTTCGATACATATATGGGGCCTGCCGTATGGGTGGTAGGATCCCAACTATATCCCATATTTAAATATGTCAATCCATTAAAAATGAGATACTCACCTGCCGGTGCAGTAATCACAATGGATGTATGGAATTCACTTCCGAAATCCTATCGTAACGGGCTGGCTGATGTCCGAAATAATGAATCTAAAAAATTTTGTCGTCAATGTCGCATTGACAGCCAAAAAGCGTTTCAAGCAATGGAAAAATATGGCATGCAGGTTTCAACAACGAATTCAGCAGCCATTCTAAAATTAAAAGAGAAATGCTTACCTTTGCGAAAGCAATTCGTTGGCAATTTATATTCACAGGCAATTCTTTCTGAATTGCTCGAACATTTGTCTGTATTTAGATCAAAGGAGACAGAATAATGAAAAAGTTTTACCAAATCTTTCTTGCCTTCCACGGAACATTTGTGACCATTGAAAAGGTATTCATCTGTGTTTTGATTTTTACGATGATTTTCTTTTCGTTTGGGCAAGTCATTTCCAGAAATCTTTTTGGAATTGGATTTCCATGGATTGATATTCTTTTACGAATAGAAATTTTATGGCTGACATGCATTGGTGCTGCTCTGGCAACGCAATTCAACGAGCATATTAAAATTGATTTTATTAATAGCTTTTTGAAATCAGAAAAACTTAAGCAATCTGTAGAAATTGCATCCTATGTTTTTGCTTTCGCCATTTCAATATTGTTGTTTGTAGCAGCAAAAGATTTTATCGATTCCATGCGTGGATTTGACAATCCGCCCTGCACATTGGTGAGCGGCATCCCTGATTGGAATTTCGATCTGGTCATTCCTTATTGCTTTTTGACAATGGTTGTTCGTTATCCCATTCATATCATCAGTTGCATTGAAAAAGGACCTACAAGCATTGATGATGAATTGTCAATGACATAAAAAAACGTTTATCTTAATTAAACATGGACGAATCCAAACGTTTGAAAAAGCAAAAATCAAGCATATTGCTTCCTCCAACGTTTGGATGCGCCCTCAAACAGGTAATAAATTAAAATTAACCCCTTAGAATATACTGATAATTTTGGTTTATTCCTGGGTTTCGTAAGTTCAAACGGCAGTCGTATGTATAATTCGGATATTTTGAAAAATACAAACCATTAAAAAATGCAAATTTATTTTGTCAGCCTGAATCAGTGCAACTTTTAATGAAGATTATTTTTCAAAAAACTGAGTGAGACATCTAATAATATTACATCGTCTCAAGTACGACAAATTCATATTACAAACTAAACTAAATGAGGTGAAAACGAAAGATGAGTATTATTTTAACAATTCTTCTGCTTGTCCTCGTAATAGGGGCCGTAGCCTGTGGCGCGCCATTATTTACCATTATCGGTGGGGGCGCAGCACTTTTATTTAAATTTGTGGCTGATGGAAAACTGTCATTTATTCTAACAGATATGAAAAAAGTAATGACAGCTCCGGGAATTATTTCAATTCCTCTATTTGTCTTTGCTGGATTCATATTTGCCGAGAGTAAATCATCATCCCGATTAATTCGTCTATCAGATGCCATGATTGGCTGGCTTCCCGGTGGTCTGGCAGTTGTTACCGTAATTGTCAGTACTGTATTTACTGCGCTGACAGGTGGAAGTGGTGTGACAATCATTGCATGTGGGGGGATATTGCTGCCTGCATTAATTAAAAATCAATATGATGATGATTTTTCTCTCGGATTGGTTACTTCTGCTGCAAGCTCGGGCGTTCTTTTTATTCCCAGTCTTCCAATCATTATTTATGGCGTTATTGCTGAAGTTGATGTTTCTTTACTGTTCATTGCAGGAACCATACCGGCAATTTTAATCATGATGGTACTGGTTATTTATGGCATCATTTATGGTGCAAAAAACAAGGTTCCAACCACGCCTTTTTCCATGAATAACTTATTGGACAGCCTGTGGGAAATCAAATGGGTATTGCCATTGCCATTCATTGTTGTTGGTGGCATCTATGGTGGATTTATCACTGTAAGTGAGGCGGCATCAGCAACGGTTGTATACGCTCTCATTTCCGAATGTTTGATATATCAGGAAATTGGCGCAGGTCAATTAATTCAGGTTGCAATCAAAAGTATGCGGACAGTTGGTGCGATTCTTATGGTGTTGGTTGCAGCTTTGGGACTCACAAGTTTTATGGTTGATCAGGATATCCCTCAAATGGCAGTTGATTTCATCTCTGAAACCATATCAAACAAATATGTATTTTTGTTATGTCTCAATGGTATATTGCTGGTGGTTGGCTGTTTGATGGATATATTTTCAGCAATTGTTGTCATGGTGCCATTAATCAAACCCATGGCAGAACAATTTTCAATTGATCCTCTTCATCTGGGGGTTATTTTTCTGGCGAACTTAACTGTTGGCTATATTACACCACCAGTGGGAATGAATTTGTTTATATCCAGCCTGCGCTTTAAAGCACCCGTACTTCGGCTATATCGTGTTGTTGTTCCTGCACTGATTCTATTGATTATCACTTTGGCAATGATTACTTACATTCCATGGTTGAGTACGTTTCTTGTTGATTTCTTTGGCATGCGAAAAGCAGCAATTATTTTGTAATTTATTGGGCATTGATTTTGTCATTGGTTGGGTTAATAATTTATTGACCCACTTCCCTTGCTAAAATATTTGAAACAGAAAGGAGTATTATGCGTAACAAGTGGAATCAAGCCTATTATTTGTTGAAGGGATTAGTTGTATTATCTCTTCTTATCGGGTTAACCGGTTGTGCTAGTTTTCAGAGAATGGCAACTCGTGTTGGGATCAATGTTGGTGTTGCTCCCGGAGTATCCCACATGATAGAGGCCATTAAGGAAACGAAAAGCGGACGACTGGTTGAAAAAGGTCTGGCAGATCATTTATTAATTGTAACAGGTATGGTCGAAATTTCTGAGGGTAATTTCAGGTTGTTGGGTGAGGCATCTTTTCTCTATTGCGCTTATGGCATTTTTGTGGAGGACAAAGAACCTGAATTTGCAAAAGAATTATTTGACATTGGCAAGGATTTTGGGCTCCGTGCATTGAAACAAAATAAACAATTTCGGAACGGCCTGGAATCAGGAAGAAAAATATCTGAACTGGTTGGGTATTTGGATGAGGACTATGTCAAACATTTATTATGGACTGGTTTAAACATTGGAATGTGGATTGTTCACAACATGGACAATCCTGAAGCACTTATGGGGATGGCCGATGCAATCGCCTTGGTCGAAAGATCCATCGAGTTGGATGAAAACTTTTATCATGGGGCGGGAAAAATGTTCTTAGGTTCTTACTACGCGCTTACACCAGAATATCTCGGTCTTGGTGGTGGTCCGGAAAATGCAAAATCTATGTTTAATAAAGCCAGAGCCGTTGAAAATGGTAATTTTCTGTTAGTGGATGTTCTTGAAGCGCGTTTTCTTTGCACAACTACTGAAAATCAGGCGTGTTTCGAAGAATTGTTGACTGGCGTGACAGAAAAAGAACCTACTGGTATTAAAGGCATTCGATTGATCAATGAATTGGCGAAAATGAAAGCCAGATATTATCTTGACAATAAGTCAAAGTATTTTTAAACCCCTTAGTTAAGGTATATGATAATTGATACCTTTTTATTCCTTTGTAGCACATATTCTTTCATGAAGGGTTATGAAAGAATTTTGATTGCTTACATTGATAACAAATTAATTAATATTTCAGGAGGAATTACATGTTAAAACAATTTAAAATTATTGTGCCAATCTTGATGATTTGTTTAATGTTTGGTGGGATGACATCAACTGATGTTTATGCGAAAGCCAAATGGCGAATTAAAGTTGCCACCCTTGCGCCCAAAAGTGTTGGATGGGCCAAAAACATTCGGAAAATCATGCATCCGGCCATCAAAAAAGCCACTGATGGTAATGTCAAGTTGAAATGGTATTGGGGCGGTGTCATGGGCGACGACAAGGATTATATTGATAAGATGAAAATTGGTCAAATTGATGGTGCGGCATTTTCTGGTCAGGGCACTGTTATCGCATGTCCGGAAATGGCCGTTCTGGAATTGCCATTCTTGTTTCGCAATTATGCGGAAGTCGATCATATTCGGGATAGCATGCGCAATACCTTTGATAAAATTTCGGCAAAAAATGGATACAAATTGATTATCTGGTCAGACCAGGACTTCGATCAAATTTATTCGATTAAATATGAAATGAATAAATTGACCGATTTTCAAAATGCCCGCATTATCACCTGGTATGGAACCCTTGAACAAACTGTTCTGGAAACTTTGGGCGCAAGTCCTATTCCTGTCGGTGTACCAGAAATTGTATCATCCATGCGTCAGGGAATTGCGGATACTGTCATTGCACCATCAATTGCTGTTGTTGGATTTCAGATGTATACAATAATTAAATATGTCAATCCAATGAATATTCGCTATTCACCAGCCTGCTGTTTTGTCCGTCTGGATTTTTGGAAGAAAATACCAAAATCATACCAAAACAAACTTGATGGTGTTCGAAATAATGAAGCTGTGGTATTTAGAGAAAAATGTCGAGAAGACAGCAAAAAAGCATATGATGCCATGATCAAATATGGAATGAAAGAATCAAGCCTGACTGGCGAACAACTCAACCAGATCCAGAGAAAGTGTGAAGCGGTGTGGGATGCTTTGGCAGGGAAACTTTATTCAAAAGCATTATTAAAAGAGGTAAAAGATCGTCTGGCTGAATTTCGTGCCAAACAGGGAAAATAAGTGTCATGTTATTTAAATGCTGTACATGATTCGTATTGACTATTTATGAAAAAAATACTGTTGTAGTTTTTTTGGGTACAAATATTGAATTATCTGGAAAAACAAAACAGGATTATTAACAAGGAGTATACCATGCAAGAAAAACGAAGGTATCAACTTTTATTGAGAGTTTTATTGATCGTGTCATTCATGGTATCTGGTGCAGTGGGGTGTGCCAGTTTTCAGAGAATGACAACACGAATCGGAATAAACATGGGCATTGCCCCGGCGATTCCCATGATGGTTGACAAACTTAAAGACACCAAGAGCGGTAGATTGGCTGAAAAAGGCTTTCCTGGACAGCTTTTAATGATAACTGGTTTTGTCGAATTATCCCCAGATAATGAACAACTTCTGAATGAAGCGGCATTTCTTTATTGTTCTTATGGGATTTTTGTTGAAGATAAAGAACCAGAATTTGCGAAAGAACTGTATGACATTGGGCGTGATTATGGACTTCGCGCCTTGAAACAAAACAGCTATTTTCTGGACGGCCTGGATCGTGGCGAAAAAGTCTGTAATCTTGTCAAGCATATTGGTAAAAAACGTGTAGCTGCTTTGGTATGGACTGGATTGAACTCTGGATTATGGATTGTGCTGAATATGGATGATCCTGAAGCTCTTATGGGAATGGCAGATACGATTGCACTCATTAAACGTTCTTTAGAGCTGGATCCCAATTTCTATTTTGGGGCCGGAAAGATGTTTTTGGGTGCATATTATGCAATGATTCCAGAATACCTGGGATTGGGCGGTGGTCCTGAAAATGCAAAGAAAATGTTTGAAGAGGCCAGGGCTGTTGAAAATGGCAATTTTTTACTGGTTGATGTTCTTCAAGCGCGCTACCTGGCAACAATGACTGAAGATGAAGATTCATTTGATTCACTTCTCAATGGTGTCCTGGAAGCTGATGCTTCCGCGCTGAAAGGCGTTCGTCTGATCAACGAATTGGCGAAACGAAAAGCTGCTTTTTATCTCGAAAATAAGGATATGTTTTTCTAAACTATCTTATTTTTATTGTTGAACCGACGTTACATTCTGTAACGTTGGTTCAATTCTTTCCCATGCAAAAGCATTTTTCATATGAAATATCATCAAATAGTTTCTGTTCCCCATATAGCTGTCGTTTTAATTATTACATGGTGCCTTGCATCGTCATCAAGTGCACAATTTTTTGAACTTACCTCACACAAGATGCGTCTGTGGGCAGATCACATTGTCGTCAATAGAAGTAGCATTGAGGCCAGGGGTGATGTTTACATTCGTCAGTCACCATATTCTATTTATGCCGGCTATATCCACATAAATTTGAATACAAATGAAATCAATGCTGAAAAATCAGTACTGGCACAGTTTAATAGCGTCTGTATTTCAGGAAATCGTTTATATTTAAATATCAACACGCAAACAGGTATCATCCATCAGGGGACGCTTTTTTATGAACAGGGCCCTTTATATATCAAAGGGAATAAAATTGAAAAAACCAGTGAAAATACCTATCGTGTGGATGACGTACAGGTAACAGGATGTGATCTTTGCGATCCCGACTGGTCAATTTCAGGCAAGGATGTTCATATCACCATTGATGGATATGCCAGGCTATGGCATGGACGAATGTCAGTGAAAAATGTCCCCATTTTTTATACCCCATATTTTATATTTCCTGTAAAGCAAGACCGGCAGTCCGGCTTGTTGTTTCCCTTTGTTGAGCATAGCTCACGAAAGGGCTGGCTCTATCAACAGCCATTTTATTGGGCAATTGGGAATAGCTGTGACGCGACCATCTATAAAACCTTCATGGAAAAACGCGGCATCATGAATGGTCTAGAATTCCGCTATAATACCGGCATTCATAGTAAAGGCACATTCATGATTGACTATCTGGATGATCGACAACAAGAAACTGTTGATAATACTTCAGTATGGGGGTATCACAATGATGACTATCTCCGATTAGAATCAAAACGTTACTGGATTCGAACAAAAATTGATCACCCCATGTTTTTCAAAACAATGCTTCATTTGGACGCAGATTGGATAAGTGATCCGGATTATTTGAAAACATTTGATACAGGTTACACTGGATTTAACAATAGCCGCGATGAACTGTTCCGAAGACACAATCGGGATATTGATGATTCGGATGAAACATTTCGTTTCAATCGCTTGATGATCAACCGCAAATTTGAACTGTCACGAATTTATGGTGAATTTCAATGGTTTGATGAAGTATATCACCAAAACCATGAAAATCATATTTCACAGATTCAGCACCTGCCAATTATTCGCTTTTCAAAAATTCAATCTCCATTGGGGGCTTTGCCCGTCTTTTACGATCTGGATATCCAGTATGCTTATGAATATCAAAAAGATGCAGAAAAATATCACAATCTTTACATGGCACCAGGTATAACCTGTCCATTAAATATATTCCCTTACTTTTCCTTAGAACAATCTTTTCAATGGAAAGGTGGCTATTTGCATAGTCACTCACACACCGCAACAGCCCATCAAAATCTTTTCAAAACCTGTATAACCAGCGAACTTTATAAAATTTATTCCTTTGGCTCAAATCATGCAAAGAATAATGCAAAAAAGGAATTCAAGCATTCGATTCGCCTGGTTACGACGTATACCCATGCTTCGGACATTGAAGAAAGCCTTGAACAATTTCGGTTATTTGATGAGAAGTCCAATACCATTAACTGGTTAATATCAAATACGTGGACTGAAAAGATCTTAACGAAACAAACCAGAAATAACCTGTTTAGAACCGAATATAAGCAAAGGGTAAAATTAGCGTTTTCAGGTGATTATGACATTCTTGATGACAACAGTATGTCAGATCTGAATAATTCTCGGGCGTTTTCTCCCATAAAAATGGATTTTTTCTGGCATTCAGATGTCTATTCTTTTGATGCTGATGCCCTCTGGTCTGTTTATGATGATGAATTGATCCAGTATCATATGTCATTGGATATGGATGATAATGATGAAAATCAATTAAAAATTCAGTATCAGTATTGTATGGATAACAATGAATCAATTAATACTGAGCTTTTAGCACGATTGTATTCAAAATTAAATATTTTGGCTGATTATGCACATGACATTCACTCGAATCAAAGAATTCAACATGGTCTGGGTTTTGAATATAAAGGATCATGCTGGCGTATGGATGGTATGTATCATGACAACGCAGACACAGATGATCGCAGCTTTTCAGTAATGATTCATTTGGATGGTATTTCAAATTAATTTTTTAATTTTTTTTACCTAAAAAAAAAAAAAAGTGTAAGAAAATCAAAAAAAAATTGTCTATATAAGTAAGAGGGTAATTTTTTTGATTGTTTTGAAAAGAATCCCATTTGCATCAATTTAATCATACAGGTCATAAAAGTATGAATTTAAACAAATTTTCAAAGGGGGAATTCTTTTATTATTCTGACAAACAACCACTTGCTTGAACTGTGCATCTTTTTAACGAATAATGAATATAAACCCTTGACTTTTTTCAAATAATTGTATAATGATTGCGGTTCGTGTTTTCGCAGTAAGAAATGGTATAACTATTTATAATTATATTATAAAACTGGACGACACAATCGCTAAAATAAATTCGTCGGTGAGAATAAGAGGTGTGTCCTTAACCAAAGTGGGTTGATCATAGTTATTAATTGCTAAAAAAGGATAACATTGCTTTAATTTGTATCACTGACATAACAGGAGGTAACTCAATGAACAAATTGGAACTTATTAATGCATTAAAGAATGAAGCCGGTATCTCTAAAGCAGATTCGGCGAAAGTCGTTCAAATCTTTTTTGATTCAATGTCCGACGCGCTTTCAGAAGAGGAACGCGTTGAAATTAGAGGATTATGCAGCTTTTATGTCAAACAATACAAAAGCTATATGGGACGAAACCCAAAGACTGGCGATTCTGTAAAAATTCGTCCCAAAAAATTGCCTTTTTTTAAATGTGGCAAAGAATTGAAAGAACGTGTTGATAAATACGAAGCCAATGACTAAGATAATTGATGAGTATTAATAATTACCAGTATTCAAAAAATCATGACAAATTGATCCGATACCTGAATAAAGCATATCGATGCAAACGAATACATCATGCGTTTTTGTTTACAGGGATTGAAGGTGTAGGTCGGTTTCATGTGGCACGATATTTTTCCATGATGTGTAATTGTGAAAAACCAATAGAAGTGTCACATGTTTCTGAACCATGTGAAACATGTCATTCATGCCGGCAGATAAAAACATATCAACATCCTGATATGTTTCAAATTCAACCAGAGGGCACTTCAATCAAGATTGACCAGATTCGTACCTTAAAAAAAAAATTATCGTATAAGCCAGTTGTTGCCCAAACACGTTTTGTATTTATGATTAGGGCAAACGTAATGACCACAGAATCGTCAAACGCATTACTGAAAATTCTTGAAGAGCCGCCGACGAATACGATATTTATTTTAATGGTTGAAAACCAAAAAGATGTCTTGCAAACCATATCTTCACGTTGTCAACAGATTCGTTTCAGCCCATGCGCTGAAAAAACAATTTTTAATGACCTGATAACAAACGAAATGGTCCCATATGAAACTGCGCAAATTATCACTGGACTTTCAATGGGAAGTTTTATCCGAGCTGGGCTGCTTCAAAAAAAGAAATGGATCAATAAACGTAATTATATTTTAAAAAATCTGAGTCAGTTAGACCACTTGTCCATTGGCATGCGGTTACGCATTGCAGAACATTTGTCAAATAATAAGGAAGATATACCCATCATTCTGGAAATGATCTTGACATGGTTCAGGGATATCCTTATTTATCGTTTTTGTCCGGAACGAACAATTAATATTGATTATAAAAGTCAGATTTATGCCCATGCAATAAAATTTTCTTGTCAGGTAATTATTCAAAAAATTGAACAAATACAGATTGTTCAGAAAGACTTGATGGCAAACATGAATAAAAGACTTGCTTTTGAGCAGTTAATGCTGATACATTTATAATCATTTTACAGGTCTGGGAAAATATTTGTTTTGAACCGGAAATTATTAACCAGTAATTCAATCAAAACAATGTCAGGGATCTGTGTTGGAGTTGAAGATGTATAAAACTGTTGGTGTGAAATTCAAGAATTCCAATAAAATTTACCACTTTGATCCGGATGATCAAAAGTTTGCTGATGGGTGTCAGGTTGTTGTAGAAACTGAACGCGGACCAGCTTTTGGTACGATTGTCAATGAAGGTAAATTTCGGGATGATCTGCTTGATGGCAAGGAGCTAAAAAAAATTACGCGATTGGCCAATGAAGAAGATCTTACCCAATATAAACGTTCGTGTGAGATTGAAAAAGAGGCCATGGCCTTTTGCCTGAAGTGCATTGATGAATTGGGACTTGAGATGAATCTTTTTCAGGTTGAAAGCACATTTGAGGTGACCAAGCTGACCTTTTATTTTACAGCTGATGGTCGGGTTGATTTTCGAGAACTTGTCAAAATGCTGGTTCGAGAGTACCGAACGAAAATTGAAATGCGTCAGGTCGGCGTTCGCAATCAGGCGCGTATGTGGGGGGGGATTGGTCGATGCGGTCGAGAAATCTGTTGTGCAACTTATCTTAATCATTTTGAACCGGTTTCCATTCGTATGGCCAAGGAACAAAATTTATCCCTGAATCCCACAAAAATTTCAGGTCTGTGTGGGCGTCTGATGTGCTGTTTGAATTATGAATATGATACCTATAGATATTTACGAAAATTTTTTCCCAGAATAAACTCAGTTGTTGAAACAGATACCGGACCTGCAAGAGTGATTCGCCATAATATCATTCGGGGACTGGTAACAGTAAAATATTTTGGCGGAACTGAGCTTGAAGTTCCTTTGCAAAGTATTTCATTCAAAGATAATAATGAGATGTCAGACTTTGAAAACTCAGACCAATCCAATGTGTAAACAGGAGATAACGAATGAACACGGCTTGTGATGATATTTTTTATATTACAACCCCAATATATTATGTGAATGCGAAGCCTCATCTTGGCCATGCTTATACAACCATCGTTGCCGATGTCGCCTGTCGGTTCAATAATATGAATAACAAATCCGCCTTTTTTCTCACAGGCACTGATGAGCATGGTGATAAAGTGGTCAAAGCGGCACAAAATGAAAATATGACCACTAGAGAATATGTTGATTACATCAGCGGTTTGTTCCAAAATCTTTGGCCAGATCTTTGTGTTAATTATTCACAATTTATAAGAACAACAGATTCCAATCATATGAAAACAGTGGCATTTATTCTTCAAAAGATATATGATTCCGGTGATATTTATTTCAGTGAGTATGAGGGACTGTATTGCTTTGGTTGCGAACGTTTCTATACGCAACGAGAATTAGTTGATGGTGTATGTCCAGATCATGGTACAGCACCGGAATCTATCAAAGAATCCAATTATTTTTTTAAAATGTGCAAATATCAGGACTGGTTAATTGATCACATTCAAACCAATCCCGCATTTATACGTCCAGAACGATACCGAAATGAAGTGTTGTCTTTTTTAAAAGAACCGCTTGAGGATTTATGTATCTCCCGTCCCAAATCAAGGCTGACATGGGGGATATCACTTCCCTTTGATGATAATTATGTGACCTACGTTTGGTTTGATGCCTTGATCAACTACATTTCTGCATTGGGATATCCTGATGGTGAAAATTTCAAAAAATTCTGGCCCAACGCACAACATATAGTTGCCAAAGATATTTTGAAACCCCATGGCATTTATTGGCCCATCATGCTCAAAGCTGCCGGCATTCCAGTATATCAGCATCTGAATGTTCATGGGTATTGGAATGTGGACAATAGTAAAATGTCCAAAAGTATTGGTAATGTTGTTGATCCTTTGAAATTGAAAGATATTTACGGTATTGAGGCCTTTCGTTATTTTCTGATACGGGAAATGACATTTGGCCTGGATTCAGATTTTAATGAATCTGCTCTGGTTCAACGAATTAACTCGGATCTTGCCAATGATCTGGGTAATTTGGTGTCTCGTACCCTGACGATGTCGCACAAATATTTTAAAGGTGTTATTCCAGATATTTCAAGTACTGCCTTTATTGATAAGTCCATGAAAGATGCTGCCGTGCAGACTATTCGTCATTACAATGAATGCATGCAAGATTTTGCATTTAACAAAGCCTTGTCTTTTGTATGGGACTTTATATCTCATATGAATCGCTATATTGATACCTCAGCACCCTGGGAACTGGCGAAAAATACTGATAAAGCGGATGAACTGAAGGTTGTCATTTACAACTTGCTTGAAGGCCTTAGAATCCTTGGCAGATTAATTTTTCCAATCATGCCGCAAACGTCGGAAAAAATGCTTTCATTACTTAAAGAAACGCCTGGAAATAAAAATCCCCTTACATGGGGGCTACTTAAAGCAGGAACGCAGATTGAAAAAAGCATCACATTATTCCCAAGAATTGACACCAAAAAGAACAAAAACAAAACGCAAAAGCAGCCTAAAATAGAAAAAAAGTTGACAAATCTCAAACCAGAAATTTCTTTTGAAGACTTTCAAAAAATTGATTTGCGCGTGGGTAAAGTATTGGCTGCTGAAAAGATCCCGGATTCGAAAAAACTACTAAAACTGACGGTGGATATTGGTGAAATAAGAACAATCGTTGCAGGCATATCTCGACATTATTCACCGGATGATATGATTGATAAAAAGGTCGTTGTTGCAGCAAACTTAAAACCTGCACAACTCATGGGAATCACCTCTGAAGGAATGGTTCTCGCGGCTGTAAAGAAAAAGAAATGCAGCGTTCTTATACCGGACCAGCAGGTACCTGTGGGGACGTCTGTACAATAGAGTTAATGAGGATGAATCGATGTATACAGAGCAAAATAATTGGCGTAAGTATCAAAGCAATCTATTGAGTAAAAAAAGTTATCATCGAAAAAAAAGTCGGGTAAAATATTGGTTGTTCATCCCAATAATACTATTCATTGTTTACTCAATGTTTGGATTTGGCTCCATTTCCAGTAAATATTCTGAAACATTGCCCTTTATCCCGATTCCGGAGATGTCATCAGACAATAATGCTCAAAAATCCCATATGACGCCGGATAAACTCACACAACCTGAACACTGGTCAAAGGAAAAAGTAAGAAATTTATTGTCGGATAAATCATTGATCAATATGACCCAAAATGAGTTTAACATTTCACGCAACAACAACCAATACATTGTAAAAACTTCTATAGATACAGAACTTCAAAAATACTTACTAAAAAAAATGCGTAAGTCACATACCCGATACTTAGGTATCGTTGTCATGGAGCCTAAAAGTGGACGGATATTGTCAATGGTTGGTTTTGATAAAACTCATGCAACTGAAAATCCTTGTATTGAAAAACGATTTCCAGCAGCCAGTATATTCAAAATTGTCACAGCCGCGGCAGCGATTGAAATTTGTGGACTTGATCCTGATTCAAAACTGGCATTTAATGGCAATAAATATACATTGTATAAACGGCAGATAACTGATAAAACAAACCGCTATACCACAAGAGTTTCATTTAAAAATTCATTTGCGCAATCAATTAATCCGGTTTTTGGAAAATTGGGGTGTTTGTACTTGGGGAAATCAGCACTTGAAGAATATGCGCAGGGATTTGGATTTAACCAACAGCTTAATTTCGAATTACCTGTGAATGAAAGCAGACTTCATGTAAAAAATGAACGCTTTCATCAGGCTGAAATTGCCTGCGGATTTAATCGTGATACACTTATTACACCTCTTCATGGTGCATTGCTGGTATCATCGATCTTAAATGATGGTAAAATTCCTGAACCAACAATTGTTGATGAGATCGTTGATGCAAAAGGAAAAACACATTACAGGGGACAGAAAAGCATCATTAACCAGGCGGTTTCGTCAAAAACCTGTGGTACGCTAAAAAAATTAATGAATGCAACTGTCAAATCAGGTACAGCACGTAAATCCTTCCGCGGATTTCGACGAGATCGAATACTGTCTAGACTCAATATTGGTGGTAAAACAGGTTCTTTAAGCAATCGTAAGCATGATGTTCGATTTGACTGGTTTGTTGGTTTTGCCGAGCAAAAAAATGGTTCAGAACAAATTGTCATTTCAGCAATTGTGGCACATCATAAGTTTATTGGCACACGTGCCAGCCGATATGCGCGCTCAACGATCAGGCATTATTTCAAAGTTTCACACTCTGATGAATTTGCCGGAAGATAAATAAACTTCCATTACACTGAGATATTGCGCATTAGCCTGTTTCCCATTTTTATCTGATCGTAATTTGAATAAAGGTCTTGTAGAGACGTAGCATGCTACGTCTCTACAGTACAATTTCCTCAAAAAGAACAATATAATAATTGCATAGGAATACTTAAATAATAAGTTCCTCATTTCTGATTTCTGAAAGAGTCTATTTATTCATTTTGAACCTGGATTACGCTGAAGAAGATGAATAAGATGAAATCAAACACTTTTAATTCATCTTATTCATTTTTTTCTGTGTAATCCAGGTTCAAAATGAATAGAATTGACTCTTTCA
>Ga0272440_1000244_pt1 | contig 45958 bp, 28 predicted proteins | sample SSMMMBAug17_FD_192440 | JGI IMG/M metagenome (GOLD analysis project Ga0272440, IMG submission 192440) | Marine sediment archaeal communities from Little Sippewissett salt marsh, Falmouth, MA, United States - SSM-MMB-Aug17 | ecosystem: Environmental > Aquatic > Marine > Wetlands > Sediment ...
ATTTAATAATTGTGAAACAATGAACAACCCCCAACAAGATAAATCGAGAAAAAAATGAACGATAATCAAAAAAAACAAGAACCTGTCCATATCAAATCCATTGTTTCAGAGGTATTAAAAAAGTATAGCCATACGAAACAATCCAGTTTGTTTCAAATCAGTGAAATATGGGAATCAGCAGTAGGATCAACCATAGCAAATGATTCACGTCCCTGGCGAATCAAAGGGAATGAACTTGAGGTGCATGTTTCAGGTGCTACATGGTTGCAGCAACTGAATTACATGCGAAATGAAATCATTCAAAAACTAAATGAACGTTTGGGAACACAAGTCATTCAAAAAATTCGTTTTTCTATTGCACATATTCCGAATAACCATCACGTATAAAACGTTTGACACAAACGCTTACTTACAATATAATTTGAAATTATTGTATTTATTATTCTAAAAAAAGGAGAAAAACATGTCAGACCCATTATTTCAAAAAATTCAAATTGGTCAGTTAACGCTCAAAAATCGAATTTATATGCCAGCCATGCATCTCAATATGGCAGAAGATTTTAAGGTGACAGATCGACTGATAAATTTTTATGCGGAACGTGCTCGTGGTGGTGCAGCAATGATTTCAGTGGGATATGCCACTATTGATAATATGTCTGGAAATTCCATGAATATTGGCGCACATTCAGATGATCATATTCCTGGATTAAAAAAATTATCTGATGCCATTAAATCCAATGGCGCTTTATCAGTGGTTCAGTTAAATCATGCCGGTCGATATAATTTTTCATTTTTTCTAGATGGCAAAACGCCAGTTGCGCCATCAGCCATCGCATCACGCTTAACGAGAGAAACACCTCGTGAATTAACAGTTGATGAAATCAAACAAATCATCAACGCATTTGCATCCGCTGCAAATCGAGTGAAAGAAGCAGGTTATGACGCGGTTGAAATTTTGAGTGGGACCGGATACTTGATTAGCCAGTTTCTATCTCCATTGACAAACCATCGAGAAGATGAATATGGCGGCAGTTTGAACGCGCGTATGCAATTTGGAATTGAAATCATGCAGGCAATCAAGGAAAAAACAGGTGAAGATTATCCTTTAATTGTCCGCATGAATGGCAATGAATTTATGAAAGAAGGCTCATCAACGCAAGATTTGATTAAATATGCCAGTGCTTTGACCAGTGTTGGCGTTGATGCGCTTTGTATCAATGTGGGTTGGCATGAAGCCAGAGTGCCTCAAATTGTATCAGAAGTTCCGCGCGGGATTTATGGATACTTGTCCAGACGTATCAAGGAAGCGACCAATGTTCCGGTAATTGCCAGTCATCGCATTAATGATCCGGCAATTGCTCGTGAAATGATTGCGGATAGTTTATGTGATATGGTTGCTTTAGGCCGAAGCTTGATTGCGGATCCCTACTTTCCTCAAAAAGCGGAAAGCCATCGTGAAAAAGAAATTGTTCATTGTATTGCATGTGCTCAAGGATGTTTTGACAATTTGTTTAAGTTAAAATCAGTTGAATGTCTCTGCAATCCCATGGCTGGATATGAAAAGGAACGCGCCATTCAAAAAACATCAACTTCCAAAAAAGTAATGATTATCGGAGGGGGGGCTGCAGGAATGAGCGCTGCAATTGCAGCTCATGATCGTGGTCACAATGTTACCCTATTTGAATCCTCAGGAAATTTAGGGGGGCAACTTTTGCTGGCTGGCGCTCCTCCAGGGCGAGAAGAATTTTGTGTATTGGCACATGATCTTGCCAATCAGGTAACTGTGCGGAAGATATCAGTTGCTTTGAATAAACCGGTTGATATGTCAACGATTCAATCCTTTGCCCCAGACGAAGTTGTTTTGGCAACAGGCGCATATCCGATAAGCTTACCCATTCCTGGTGTGGACCAGGCCCATGTGGTTCAGGCGTGGGATGTATTGGCAGGCCATGCGCATACAGGGAAAAATGTTGTGATTATCGGTGGGGGAGCAGTTGGTGTAGAAACATCTTTGTTGTTATCTGAAAAAGGCACTTTATCTGGTAATGCGGTCAAGTTTTTGTTGCTCAACCAGGCAGAACCGGTTCAAGATATTATTCATATGGCTTCACGCGGTACGAAAAAAATTACCATAATTGAAATGTTGGACAAAATTGGCAAAGATATTGGCAAAAGTACCCGGTGGGGCATGCTTCAAGATATTGGCAGACGAAACATTGATATTAAAGTCAATACACGTGCAGTGGCAATTGATGAAACGTCTATTCGGGTCTCTTCAGATGAAACAGAAATGGACATTCCTGTTGATACAGTCGTTCTTGCTGTTGGCGCAAAACCAAATTGCCCTTTAAAGAATGAGATTGCATCAGCCGGTATTCCATGTCATATTGTTGGTGATGCATCTTCCATCGGAAAAGCATTTGATGCTGTTCATCAGGGCTTTTCTGTGGGAAGAGAAATATAACGATCATATTCATCCAAAGTGGAACAATGAAAAAAATATTATCATTCATATCATTCCTGATAATGATTGGCATCGTGTCAATAGCCTGGACAGATACGAGAAAGGCGGTCTGGTCGGGACGATTCTATCCCGATGATCCAGCGAAGTTAAAGCAAATGATTGAAAAACTGACGATTGCTGCCCAAAAAAGCTCAGATATTCAATTACCGGCTGGCCAGTTAAAAGCATTGATTATACCCCATGCCGCCTATATTTATTCAGGTCTGACAGCAGCACATGCAGTTAAGGTTTTAAAAGCCAGACAATTTTCCAAGGTAATTGTTATGGGGCCGGATCACCGGGTGGGCATGAACTATATGGTAATTAGCCAGGTTGATGCCTATGAAACGCCATTTGGAAAAGTTGAATTGCATGACGATGCCAAAAAGCTCAGGAAACATTCATCAGTATTTCGATCTTCAAAATATTCAGATCAGGCAGAACATTCCATTGAAGTCATTTTGCCATTTTTGCAATACTATTTGAAAACATTTAAATTTATTCCACTGGTTGTTGGTCAGATCAATCCCAAAAGTTTGGTAACATACATTGAGCCACTTTTGGATGATCAGACCCTATTGGTTTCTAGTTCTGACCTTTCCCACTATTTAAAATATTTAGCAGCGATAAATACTGATAATCATACCATTGATTTAATATTAAAAAAAGATTGCAATGCTTTGGCAAATAAAGACAATGCGGCCTGTGGTTCGATTCCAATACAGGTCATCCTTTATCTGGCAAAGAAATTAAAATGGACGCCAGTATTACTTCACAAGTCTAACAGTGGCGATACGGCTGGCGATAAAACACGCGTGGTAGGATATGCAACTATCGCGTTTTTTGGAGGTACAACAATGATACCATCACAAGATGAGTTAACACAGTCTCAAGGTGAAGCCTTGCTAAAGCTCGCGCGCTCAACAATTGCTAAAAAGCTGGGGAAATCCTTTGATGCTCCATCTGATGAAGCCCTTAAAGATCAAGATCTTCAAGAAAAAAAAGGAACCTTTGTCACGCTGAATATACATGGCCGATTGCGGGGATGTATTGGATCACTGATCGGACAGACATCATTGGTAAAAGGCGTTGCAGATAATGCAATCAATGCCGCATTTCATGATCCTCGGTTTAGCCCACTTTCTGATGAAGAATATGACAATATCCATGTTGAAGTGAGTGTTTTGACAGATCCCCAACCACTTGAGTATAAAGATCCAAATGATCTGATAAACAAGCTCAAGCCCAAAGTTCATGGGGTGATACTCAGAAAAGGTTATTCATCAGCCACATTTTTGCCCCAGGTATGGGATCAATTACCAACACATGATACTTTTTTATCCCATCTTTGTTTAAAAGCAGGTCTACCAGGAGATACCTGGAAAAAAGACCCTCTTGATATTCAAACTTATACAGTACAGTATTTTGAAGAATAAGGAAGGAATGATTTGGAATCATTATCATCAACGTGGAAAAAGCGGTTAGAAAACGATCAGTTTGCAAAGCATAATGGCATTGAAATGTTGGAGGCTGATGTTGGATACGCGCACGTTAAAATGGATATTCAACCCTATCATCTAAATGGTGTCGGAATTGTTCATGGGGGAGCTATCTTTACATTAGCCGATTTTGCTTTTGCCATAGCGGCCAATTCACGCGAGCAGGTCGCTGTGGCAATTAATATATCCATTGCATTTATCAAAGCAATTAAAGAAGGAACTGTGTATGCGAAAGCACGAGAATTGTCTGTCAATCCAAAATTGGGCGTGTATCAGGTGGATGTTTTTGATGAATCCAGAGAGCTGTTAGCGAGTTTTCAGGGGATGGCTTATCGCAAGCGACAATGATATTTGGAACGAGCTGATAATCATCGTTAAAGGAGTAGACATGCATGATATTTTACCCATAAAAAGTGCTGAATTTATGACCAGCGCTGTAAAACCATCACAATATCCAGAGTCGCTGCCTCAAATTGCTTTTTGTGGCCGTTCCAATGTGGGAAAATCGTCAATGATCAATTGTATATTAAATCGAAAAAAATTGGTTAAAACCAGCTCCACTCCCGGAAAAACACGATTGATTAATTTTTTTAGAATCAATGAAAGCTATTATTTTGTAGATCTACCAGGATATGGATATGCCAAAGTGTCCAAAAAGGAACGTGCAAAATGGCGCCCTATGATTGAAACATACTTTAAAAGCAAACAAAACATTTTTGGTGCTGTTGTCTTATTAGATATTCGTCATGATCCCAGGCAAGAAGAGCTCGAATTGTTTTCATGGTTTGGACAAAACCATATCCCCTATCTCATTGTTTTGACAAAGGCTGATAAGCTCTCTAAAAACAAACAAATCAATCAACATAAAAAAATTGCAGAACATCTTGCTCTCCCGATAGATGGCGTGATTCGCTTTTCAGCAAAAACACGTCAAGGAAAAGATGAGATCTGGTCTGCTTTTATGGAAATTTTTGACAGTCACAAGGAACATAACATTGAAGAAGAATGACGCTGACTATCAATCCGGATTTATAGCCATTGTAGGCGCACCCAATGTTGGAAAATCAACATTGTTAAATCAAATATTGGGGCAAAAAGTATCCATTATATCAAAAAAGCCGCAGACAACCCGAAATCGTGTTTCAGGGATATATCACCAAACAGATTATCAAATGATTTTTTTGGATACGCCAGGGGTTCACATTTCCAACCGATTATTAAATCGCCGGATGGTTGATATTGCATTTTCTTCGTTATCTGATGTAGACATTCTGCTGATTGTAATTGATAGCACCAATCCAGATGAAGCATCAGAACAACTCTTGTTTGACCAATTGAAAGAACATCAAAATCCAGTTATTCTCGCCCTGAATAAAATAGACAGCTTGCAAAAAGAAGCTCTTTTGCCCATGATTCAATCGTATACCAGTAAATATCATTTTAAGGCCATTGTTCCTATTTCAGCTAAAACAGGTGAACAGATTGACCAGTTACTTAAAGAAATGAAAGTTTTTCTGCCAAAAGGTCCGGCCTATTATCCTGAAGATCATATTACTGATTTGCCTGAACGTTTTATTGCATCGGAAATTATTCGTGAAAAAATTTTTCAATTGACCAACAAAGAAATTCCCTATGCTGTTGCTGTCACAATTGAACAGTTTAAAGAAACATCAGATGGAAGAATCATTCATATTCATGGCACCATACATGTTGAACGAGATTCGCAAAAGGGAATTATCATTGGTAAAAAAGGGGCGATGCTCAAGCGAATCGGGTCACGCGCACGGAAAGAAATTGAGCGGATGGTTGGCATTCAAGTCATGCTAAAGCTATTTGTGAAAGTTCAAAAAAATTGGGCCAGTGATGAAAAAGCATTGTCTGAATTTGGGTATGAATAATCAAAGGGGATGATCAACATGTGCCTGATCCTTGAAATTCTGCCATCGTTGCACAACCTTCATGATGAATACCATCTCTTCGAAATGTTTTAATGATTGTCAACACAATGATATGAAAATCCAGGCATAAAGATTGATTTTCCACATACCAGACATCTCGTTCAAATTTTTTTTCCCATGAAATCGAATTTCGGCCATGAACCTGCGCCCATCCAGTAATTCCTGGCTTGACTTCATGCCGTCGCATTTGTTCTGGCGAATATCGACTTAAATATGACATCAACAATGGCCGAGGACCCACAATGCTCATGTCTCCGCTTAAGACATTAAAAAATTCTGGTAATTCATCAAGGGATGTTTTTCGCAATATCAGGCCCAAATATGTGAGGCGGTCATTGTCTGGAAGCATATTTCCCTGATCATCAGTTGCATTTCGCATGGTTCGAAATTTGATCATTTGAAATGGTTTTCCATGAAGTCCAGGTCGCATTTGACGAAAAAAAACACCCTTGCCCATTATCAGTCGAATCAGTATTGCAACAAATATCATGACAGGTGCGCAAAAAATAATAACCACAATAGAAAAAACAATATCAAAACATCGTTTACACAGTTTATTTAGAGACATATGATTTCTCCACCCATGAAATCCAATTTTGAGCGAGTATTTCGCGATCAAAATGTGTTTGTGCCAGCTTCCTGCTATTTTGCCCCATTTTTTTTAAGCGATCCGGATGATCAACAAGTGCCACCAATGCCCTGGCAAAAGCACCGGGATCATCTGGCGGAACTGCACATCCACAATGATGTTCATGGATTAAATCCGCCAGCCAACCGGGGTAATTATTGAGTACTGGCAAACCACAGGCAATATAATCAAAAAATTTATTGGGAGATGTACCATAATAAAATGCAGGAACGTTTGCTAAAATCATCAGTCCGATATCAGCCTGTTTTAGTTCTGTAATCAGTTTCGTTTTTGGCATGGGATCATGAAAGACACAATTATCTAAATTTTCATTCATGGCCCTTTTTTTAAGATGGGGTTTGAGCTTGCCATCCCCAATGAATTTCAAACAAATATCTTCACGCCCCATTTTTTTTAACACAGCAGCAGCATCCAGAACAGCATCCAGGCCATTGGCAATACCATGCGCTCCTGCAAATATCGCTGTATGTTTATTTTTATGCAAAACATCACATTTAATTGGGCCAATGGATGCGATATCACAACCATTGGGGACCATCGTGATTCGTTCACTGGCAATTCCTTGCTTTCTTATTCCTTGGACAATTCCAGGAGACAGCCCGATACAGGATTTGGCACTATGATAAGAAAGCCATTCCAAAACAGACAAGGCGAAAAGAACCAGAGGGTTTTTTATGACGCCCATTTTTTTAGGAAGTTCCGGCCAGAGATCACGTACTTCAAACACAAAAGGTTTTCTGCGGAGTATTGTTGCCACAATACCCGGAATTCCAGCAGTGAGCGGTGTTGATGTTGCAAAAACAAGATCGTATGATTGTCTTAAGGCCCATACGATACTTTTGAAAGCAAAGCGAATAAAGGTAATACTTCGTTTGATAAAACTGTCTTTATTGGAATAGGGGAGATAAAATTCAACAACATGAATGCCCTCAACCATTCCTTTTCGTAGACCATTAATAAATGGTGTATTCAGACCTGTATGGCCCATTTCACTGCTACCACAAATCATTGTCACCTGGTGATTATTTTGGACGAATCGTCGGGCCATTTCATAAGATCGCGTTCCGGAAGCGCCTTGAGGGGTTGAAAAATGCTGATGATAATACAGAATATGCATATTGAAAGTCTCTAATGTTCGGTCAATAAAAATAAATAGACGTGTTGTGGTGATAATTCATCATAAGAAATATCACACATCTCTGAGTAAAGCTCTATGAATAGTTGATTAAAAGCATCATCAAAACGATGCGTGATATAATCTGTATCAAAGCGTGTTTGATTGGAAAACCATTGAAGAAACGACTCTTTGAACAATGGATTTAGCTCTGTTCTTGCGGTATTGTCATCCGATTTCCACATGGACTGATAAAAAGGTTTGAATTGGTCAATCGGAATAGGTGACACCTGATGAGATAATTCTAATTGATCGCGTGCAAAAAGGGTGAGTAACAAATTTTGGATATTCAATTGATGGTCATTTTCTATGTTTATTTCCACTGAAATAATTGAAAGCATTTCATCAAAAGCGATAATTTGTTTTAGAGCGTCTTTTACAAGCTTTACCTCAGCCATTGTTTTAAATTCCCGGTATATCTCGCCATCCTCAAAATCCGCATAGTATCGGGGACGCTTGAGCAGCATGCCGCCTAATATACCAAGCCATTTTTCTCCCCAAAAAGACAAAGGCAGCCCCTGACTATGGATAAAACTATGACGATACCAGGAATCAACTTGCCATTTCACTTTCAATACCTGCCCATATCCCCATTGAAACAAATGCTGAACCGGATACGCACTGGCAATTTGCTTTAATGTTTCAGGATCGGGTGACTGGCTGTTCAAAAGGTTTTCAATGCCAATATGAATATATCCACATGCTTTTTCAACAATCTTTTTTAGAACATCTCGAGATGACACCAGAATGCTATCAGCAGATATTATTTGATTGCACAAATGTGCAAATTGAGCATGCAGATTGGAAACATGAGGATCTGATTCAACAATCATAAGAATTTCATGAAAATAATTGCCATCAGGTATACTTTGAATAGGCAATTGTGGCGTATTAATTCTTTCGCTTTCAGTTGGTGTTTGAAAGTCTCTGCGCGATTTAAAGAATTTTTTATCAGGAATGGGTTGATACAAACCAATCGCTTCTTCAAAGGGAAGAAATCCAAAGGATTCCAGACGAACATTTTTTAAGCGAAAACTTTCTTCTTCATATTCTGCAGGAATCACAGCCGATGTATTAATTAAGGTATTTTGATATTCAATATGGTCATATGCTGCCAGACGTTTAAAAAACTCCAGAATGAATTCCTCTCGCAATTCTTCGGTTTCACGATCCAGGGGCTGGGTGAGTCGGGAATCTGAAATAGAAACATAGTATACACTGTCCAAAGTAAAGAATGAATCGGGTAAATCGGAAAAGTCTTCATCTTCTTGTAAAGCCAGAATTTCAAGATTTTGATACAAATAATAATAAAAAAAGATTGGTTCCTGATTTAAAATCCATTGGATAAAGCGGTTGGGTTCTGCTTTCAATAACAAATATAACCATCGTGTGGTTTCTGTCATGCACATACGATCTCTTTTCCATATTTGCGCATCCATCAAATAAAGACATTGTTGTTCTGATGCCAGGGATAAAATGGGCAGTGCATCATGAAGCCCCATTTCATGAACAAGAACAAGCAAATCTTGAGCGGGAATCGAGTGAACCAGTGCAGCAGGCTGATCACATGAAATAATTAAATCCAATGCATCCTCAGGGGAGAGGCCAATTAATTGATTTCTCAGCTCCTTGAGAACTTTTAATTTCTGTGCAACGATGGGGGATATAGTATCGTGCGTTGTTTGTATTTCATTCATTTGTTATTCCAAAAAAGATATTTTTCAATAATTATAAAGGATTTATACAACGCTATGTCTGATATGTCAATTGTGTATTATTGAACCGATGGAATCCAGAGCGCTTCACCATCAAATTCAATGCGATCAATCACTGAATAATCAATATCATCTAAAACGCCAAAAATCTGCGACATATTATAAATTACAATCACTGACAAGGGTTGAATCACATTTAAATCATGCTCAAAAGTTTGTGTTTTGAGATTATAAATATTGACCAACTGTTCAGAAAATTTTAATATTTTTCCAACACCCGAGCTTTCCCCGCTTTTTGTGGGTTCATCTGCATGTGGAGACAGGATAACCCCTTTATGTTGAAAATACTCTTTAAGCAAGTCAAAGTGAATTTCCCATATATTGGTTCCTGGCTGAACCACACGAATGCCCAGATATGTGCTTATTTCATAAGGTTTTGGGCTTTGTGGTGGATATATATTTAAATTTGTTTCAGGAGATATATCTCCAACTGATGGCAATTTCAATTCATTGGCTGGTTGTTTGGATATGGTCTTTAATAATTTTTTTATTTTTAAAGATGCATCATTAATATAAGGATATCCCGGAATCGATTTTGCCTGTTCATTGGCTGGTTTTTCCGGACTTCCTAATTCAATTGGGATTGATTCTGGCGTTGAGGATTGATTTAATTGCTTTTTCAGCTGTTTTTCAATGAGTGGATTCTGCGATTTTGTTGCCAGCCGATCTTGAACTGCTGATTTATTTTGTTTTGATTGTGATATCTTTTCTTGCTTTGGCAATTGAAATGGTTCATCAATGTTATCTTCAATAATTTTCCCCAGATCTAACTGTAAACGTTCGGATATTTTTTTGATCGGCGCAACCGCATCCCCTACCTGGACCTTTTCATCGGGTTTGACGATTAAGTCTAGACTATTTTTAATTCCAAACGTTTTTTTTCTTTCGTTCATCAATGTATGATCAGGATGTTTGTTTTTATCGCGAACTGTTTCATATTGAATGATTTTATCTTTTTGAATCGTTTTTTGAACCGGTGGCGGGCTTTTTGGAATCTGTTCTGGTTTGTGTGAAAGTTTTGTAAGAGCTGTTGTTGTTCCCACTGTTTTCGTGATCGCTTGTGTTTGCGAACCTGCGGGGATTTTTTTGGGTGTTGTTTGTTGTGATGGTGAATGTTTTGGTCGTTTTGGCACATCTTCAACAGTTGTTGCTTTCTCAGAAATCTGTTTTTTTTCATCAATTGCAATATCTTTTTTCCTGGCCAGATGACTTGCAACAAAAAACAGGACAAATCCAATAAATATAATAATCATCAGTGAAATGAGAATTTCTGAAGTTTTAATTTTCATAGGAACCTCCCGATTTGTCGATATTGGATAATCACTTTTGGCATGAACATTTTAACTTGCAATTTTTATTCATAAAGAAATGGTATGTTTAATATTTTTCTTCTAAGCATATCCAGAGCCGCCATAGCGAACAATTCTTTTTTATGTTTGCGCGTACCAAAAGGCAACACAATCTTTTGAGAAGAGACATTCGAATCGTATGCAACTGCCATGCAAAGTGTTCCAACCGGTTTTTCTGGTGAACCGCCACCAGGACCAGCGATACCACTTGTCGCCAGGCAATAGCTTGCATTCGTTTGTTTTTGAATACCTAATGCCATTTCTGTAGCTGTTTCCTGACTGACTGCACCCCATTTTTCAATCGTATCAGAAGATACATTCAACATGCTTTGTTTGATGTCATTGGCATAGGTTATTGCTGCGCATAAAAAATAATCAGAACTGCCAGGAACTTCTGTTATTTTATGCGCAATCAATCCACCGGTACAACTTTCTGCAATTGCCAGAGTGGCTTTTTTTTCACGTAATAAATCTCCAACAACCTGTTGAATAGACAATCCTTTGGTGGAAACAATATATTTTCCCAAACGTTCTATGCAAATTTTTTCCGCTTTTTTCAGTAATGATGTCATTGATTCTAATGTTTCGCCAGTGGCATACAATTTTACTTGAAGTTCAGGAAACATAGAACGTGTCCCCACTTGAACCCCTTCAACCTTTTGAGGAATATCTTGAATCGCATCACCCAGTGCAGATTCACTAATTCCGAAACATACAATTGTTTGATAACCGCTTTTTGGGGTTGCAACTGAAAAATGATGGCCTATATCAGGCAAAACATAGGCATTAAGCATTTTTTTCATTTCATGGGGGACACCCGGTAAAAAATATGCATGACACGTCCCAATTAACATTTTAAAACCAGACGCTGTACCAACAGGATTTGGAATTGGTGTTGCGCCATCTGGTAGATAGGCTTGTTTTTTATTGGATAGATTCATGGGTCGTTTTATTCGTTCAAAAAATTCACACATGGCATCGTACGCCAATTGGTTAAAAACAAGCGGTCTGTTTACAGTTGTGGCAACTGCTTCAGCTGTGAGATCATCAGATGTGGGCCCCAATCCGCCTGTGGCAATCAGTATATCCGCCCGATGTGAAATTTCTGATAATACATTGGAAATCATAGACAAATGATCTCCTATCACATGATGTCTATTGACGATCAGGTGATTTCGGGTTAAACTCTCGGAAATATAAGCCGCATTTGTATCAGCTAACGCGCCTGTTGTAAGTTCATTCCCTGTTGAAAGGATTTCAATATTCATGACATTCATTCTCCAGCAATAAGTGCTTGATTATAAAATAAAGATGAAGATCTATAAAATTAATACTTGACAAAAAAGTGTATTTCATTCAGCATATATAGTATTAATAAATTTAAAATACAAGACAAGAAGGAGATTTTAATGAGCATTCGATTAGCTATCAATGGTTTTGGCAGAATTGGCAGAATTGTATTTCGTGCCGCAATGGATCGTTCAGATGTCGATGTTGTTGCAATAAACGACTTGACAGATGCAGACACAATGGCCCATTTATTGCGGTATGATTCAGTTCATGGAAACCTTGACACAACTGTCGAGACGGATTCAAATGGAATAATTGTAGGCGATCAGAAAATCGATGTGACATCGATAAAAGATCCCTCTGAACTTCCCTGGAAAGCAAACGAGATTGATATCGTTGCCGAGTGTACAGGGTTGTTCAGAAAGCGTGAAGCCGCTGCAAAGCATCTTGATGCAGGTGCCAAAAAAGTAATTATTTCAGCTCCTGCTGAAAATCCTGACATTACAATTGTCATGGGAGTCAACTCCAATCAATATGATCCAAGGCAGCATCATATTATTTCCAATGCTTCATGTACGACCAATTGTCTTGCTCCTGTTGCAAAAGTACTTATGGAAAATTTTGGAATTGAACATGGATTGATGACGACAATTCATTCCTACACAGGTGACCAACGATTATTAGACTTCCCACACAAAGATCTTCGTCGTGCGAGAGCAGCGGCACTTTCAATGATTCCGACATCAACCGGTGCTGCAAAAGCAGTATCATTGGTTTTGCCAGAGCTTGCAGGTAAACTGAATGGATTGGCTGTTCGTGTACCCACACCCAATGTTTCATTGGTTGATGTGGTCGTTACTGTGAACAAATCTGACTTGACTGTATCTGATGTCAACAATGCCCTGAAGGAAGCATCAGAAACAACCCTTAAAGACATATTGGGTTATTGTGACGCACCTTTGGTATCATCAGATTTTAATGGCTGTGCCTTATCATCTATTGTAGATGCGCCAACAACACAGGTCATCAACAATATGGTCAAGGTATTGTCATGGTATGACAATGAAACTGGATATTCGACACGTATGGTTGACCTTGCCGCGATGATTGGCAATCAATAACGAGGAGGATACAAAATGGCAAATCGCAAACCGCTTATTGCCGGTAATTGGAAAATGTTCAAAACAGGTGTTGAAGCGGTCGAGACAGCAAAAACACTGTCTAATCTTGTTGGGACAATCAACACGGTTGAAATGATGATTGCACCGCCGTTTACAGCTTTATCAATGGTTGCACCGATTCTTCAACATACAAACATCGGCCTGTCCGCCCAAAATATGCATTGGGCGAAAAATGGCGCTTATACCGGTGAAATATCTCCAGAAATGCTCGTATCCACTGGGTGTCAATATGTCATTCTGGGGCATTCTGAGCGACGTCAATATTTTCAAGAAACTGATGACCATATCAATCAAAAAATTCATGCGGCAATAGATACAGGCTTAAAGCCAGTTTTTTGTGTGGGCGAAACTGAAAATGAAAGAAATTTAAATAAAACGTTTTCAGTACTTGACAATCAGATAGAAATTGGGTTAAAAGGAGTGGATATTGATCAGTTGAAAAGTATAATTATTGCATATGAACCTGTATGGGCAATCGGCACTGGAAAGACTGCCACTGATAACCAAGCACAAGAGGTTCATGCATATTTGCGACAACGAATCAGTCGTATATTTAATGATGAAAGTGCTTCAACCATAAGAATACTTTATGGTGGAAGTGTCAAACCTAATAATATAAAAGGATTAATGGTCATGCCTGATATTGATGGTGCACTTGTTGGTGGTGCGAGTCTTGATGCAGAGCAGTTTTCAGCGATCATTAAATACCAGTGAAAAATGGCCGGATAATAGTATGTCAGTAATAATAACAATTATTCATATTTTTGTAGCAATCGCATTAATCATGATTGTTTTGCTTCAAACTGGAAAAGGGGCCGATATGGGACTTGCCTTTGGTGGCGGTTCCAGTCAAACGTTATTTGGAACAACCGGTGCAAGCACGTTTTTAAGTAAAGCGACAACTGTCATTGCCATTGTGTTTATGTTAACCACATTTTCATTGACAATTATGTGGGGAAAACATAATGATTCTTCCATTATGAGCGATTATCAAGTGCCTGCACAGAATACAAGCCCGGAAAAATCAAATGCGACGCAACAAAGTGAATCAGAACAAACCCAGACAGCTTCGGATGTCTCTGCTCAAGCAGAAATGAATTCAACAAAGCAGGCAGTTGTTGATACGCAAGATCTTGATACTCCTGTTCAATCTGAAGTACAAAACGCAAGTCAGCCGATTCAACAGGATATATCAGTCCCAGTTGAAACGAAACCTGATGACACAACAACACAATAAATAAGCCGAAGTGGTGGAATTTGGTAGACACGCTATCTTGAGGGGGTAGTGGACCACGTCCGTGCCGGTTCAAGTCCGGCCTTCGGCATTACTAATAAATAAAAAGCCTGTTATCGCATGAAGATAACAGGCTTTTTTTGTTTGTATTTTGATCAACCAATAATTGTGACCCATTTTTCATATAAATGAATGATAACAATGAACCCACTCTTTTATATTGGAAACATGAAATAAAAAATGGTATATGATATAATTAATCTATTAAATCAAAGAAAGGTATAATCTTGAAAATCATATCTGCCACATACGAAATCATGTTTATTCCAGACATGTCAGATCTGTTGCAACGCATAGAACTGGCCGGTCGCACGTGCTATAAATCTGAGGATAGAATAACTGACCAATCTGCACGTGAATTTGTTAAACGAATTATGTCATCCGGTCACTTAAGTGTGATTGAACATATTTTTTTAACAATCAAATTTATTATTGATCGTGGGGTCAGCCATGAATTGGTCAGACACCGCCTCGCTTCGTATAGTCAAGAAAGTACACGATATGCGAATTATTCAAAGAATAAATTTGGTAATGAAATCACTGTGATTCGTCCCTGCTTCTGGGAAGATACATCTCCTGAATATATAGAATGGAAAAAATCAATGGAGATATCAGAAAAAGTATACTTGAAACTCATTAACATGGGTGCACGACCAGAACAAGCGCGCAGTGTATTACCGAATAGCCTGAAAACAGAAGTGGTGATGACATGTAATCTCCGAGAGATGCGTCATGTGTTGGCATTAAGATGCTCCAATGCGGCACATCCACAAATTCGGGAAGTGATGCGGCCATTGCTTAAAGATTTACATAACAGAATTCCGGTAATTTTTGATGATATTTATCAAACAATTTTTGGTAATTAGCCAATAAGGAATTCTCTGAAAATAACATGCTCTTTTTTCATGATCGTACATAAAAAAAAGGTCGTGTAGAGACGTAGCATGCTACGTCTCTACAGTACAATTACCTCAAAACGAACAATATCAATAAATGGGGAAATTATTTTCAGAGCATTCCTAAGTATTATTTCAATCATAAAGGATAATTATTTAAGGAGGATTAATAAATGGAGGGGTTATCAATAACACAAACCGAACAATTGAAAAAATGCCCAAAAGATAATGAACTTAATTTTGGTGTGGATTTTACAGATTACATGTTTAATATGGATTATCATCCAGATTCAGGGTGGCATCATGCGAGAATCGAGCCATACCAATCAATCGTTATGGATCCATCAACAATGGTCTTGCATTATGGTCAGGGGGTATTTGAAGGGCTGAAAGCATACAAAACTGCTTCAGGTAATATTCAATTGTTTCGACCCGAACAGAATATTGCGCGTTTGAACCGCTCCTGCCGGCTATTGTGTATTCCCGAGATAGATGAACAATTTTCAATAGATGCCTTAAAAGAGCTGCTTAAATTGGAAAAACGCTGGGTACCGGGCGCTCCTGGCACGTCCTTGTATATTCGACCAACCATTATTGCGACAGATCCTTTTTTAGGAGTTCGCGCATCAAAAACCTATCGTTTTTTTATTATTCTATCACCTGTTGGTGCATATTATCCTGAAGGATTCAATCCTGTAAAAATCTGGGTGACCAGAAAACATGTGCGAGCTGTTCGTGGTGGTGTGGGTGAAGCCAAAACGCCTGGAAATTATGCTGCCAGCCTGTATGCTGGTGAGCAGGCTCACAAGGAAGGATATACACAGGTTCTCTGGTTAGATGGCGTGGAACAAAAGTATATTGAAGAAGTGGGGTCCATGAATATCTTCTTTGTGTTTGATGATACCCTGATTACACCAGAGCTAAATGGTAGCATCTTGCCTGGAATTACCCGAAAATCTGTGATCGAGCTGGCAAACCATTGGGGAATGAAAGTGATTGAGCGAAAAATTTCTATTGATGAAGTGATTGAATCACAAATACAGGGCAAAAAAATGGAAATATTTGGCACTGGAACAGCTGCTGTCATTTCACCTGTTGGATTGATTCGTTATCAAAATCAGGAATACACGATAAATGAAGGAAAAGTTGGCGCATTAACACAAAAATTATATGATGCCCTAACTGATATCCAATATGGACACGCGGCAGACCCATTGAATTGGATTGTCCCTGTATGTTCGTGTTAATGAAAGAAAAGGCCTTGATTATCATATCGGCCATTTGATTTTCTTGTTCTTGCTCTGCTGTTTTGGGCGTAAGAATAAGGGCTGATACGATGATGATCAAGGCTAAGGGACGTTATTTTCAGCGCATTTTTAAGAAAGCTAACGAATCTGCGCAACAATAAAAGCATCCTGAAATCCATGATGCCCCACCAATTGACGTTCTACATACCTGGCTTTATGTTGGGGCATACAATTTCCAATCAGAACACGAAATAATGATTTTTCGCCATTTTTCGATGAAACAATATGAGAATCTTTATAAAGCGGCTTTAAACGGCTGCATAGAGATAATGCATTTTGGCGATTTCCAAAAGCACCAACCTGTATTTGAAAACAATTTCCGACAGACAACTCCTGGGGCCGTCTTCTCCTTTTTTTTACAGATTGAATCGTTCTGACTTTTTTTGCATCACTTGTTTTTATGGCCTTTCTTGATTTTTTGTTTTTTTTCAGCAGAGCTGTTTTTGCGGGGGTTGAGATCATCCTGATAAATACATTGGCGGTACCTTTTCTCACAATACCAAGACGACGTGCAGCAGCATAAGATAAATCAATAATGCGTCCTTCAATAAAAGGCCCCCTGTCATTGATTCGAACTGTCAGGCACTTTTTATTATCCAGGTTGTATACTTTTACATAAGTCCCTAATGGAAGTGTTTTGTGGGCTGCAGAAATGGAATACATATCATATGTTTCGCCATTGGAAGTTGTTCGGCCATGAAATTTTTTACCATACCATGAAGCAATCCCCCTTTGTTCAAAATAATCCACATATGTCATGGGTTGATACCACTGGTTGCTTATTTTATAGGGCTTGCCATATTTACATTTTGGTTGTGGGTTCGATTGAATGACTTTTTTGGGTAAACATGAACCCCACATGATAAAACATAAAAAAACTGTCAATTGAATCATAATTTTTTTCATTGATCTTTAACCTAAACCAATATTACCATTGTTGGCGATTACTGCCAACAGTAAGCATTGTAAAAAAATGAATGTTATTAATAAAGCTTAGATATTACCATATTTTTATAATTAATCAAGTATTTGTTGACAAGTTAAAGAACTATTTTGATATGTTCAATGGGTCGTTTTATCATTATTTGACATGAAGTTTTTTTTTTCTTATAATCAAATAATAACGAGAACCGGTAAAAATTACCATACCAATAATTAAAAGGAAATAATAATATGCCAAACATACGAACACGTTTTCCCCCAAGTCCAACCGGCTATTTGCATATAGGTGGCGCAAGAACAGCACTATTTAATTGGCTATATGCTCGCCAAACCGGAGGTGAATTTATACTGAGAATTGAAGATACTGATGTGGAACGTTCTACGCGTCAGTCAGCTGATGCAATCATTGAATCCCTTAAATGGATGGAAATTGATTGGGATGAAGGCCCTTATTACCAGTCAGACCGCCTGGTAATTTATCAGCGTTACGTTCAATCCTTATTGGAATCCGGGCATGCCTATTATTGTACATGTTCTCCTGAAATCCTTGAATCCAAAAGAAAAGCAGCCTTGGAGTCTGGAAAACCTGTTAGGTACGATGGGACATGCAGGGAAAAAAATAAAAAGAAATCTGATGATGCTGTCGTTCGTTTTCGGGCACCACAAACTGGAGTAACCATTGTCAATGATCGCGTAAAAGGTGATATTTCATTTCAAAATCACGAAATGGATGATTTTATTATCCAGCGTCAAAATGGGATGCCGACATATAATTTTGTTGTTGTGGTCGATGATATTGATATGAAAATCAATACGATCATTCGGGGTGATGATCATCTGACAAATACGGCCCGACAAATCTTATTGTATCAGGCATTCAACAAATCATTGCCTGAGTTTGCCCATGTCCCCATGGTATTGGGCTCGGATAAATCCAGGCTTAGTAAACGTCATGGTGCCATGTCTGTCCTGGAATATCGTGATATGGGATATCTTCCTGATGCTTTTATCAATTATCTGGTTCGGCTGGGATGGTCATATGGAGATCAGGAAATTTTTAGTCGAAATGAACTGATTGAAAAATTTACATTGGAACACATTGGCCGATCAGCTGGTGTGTTTAATCCTGAAAAATTGTTGGCAATCAATGCAGAACATATTCGAAACAATTCAACGAAAACGATCTATCATTATTTAAAACCATTCTTGACCAAATACAGCCAAGCGCAGACATCTCAAGCGTATGTTGAACAAGTGATTGAAACCTTGAATAAGCGAAGCAAAACCCTGGTTGAAATGGCTGATAGTGCTTATTTTTATTTTGATACGAATAAAATGCAATATGATGAAAAACCAGCAAAAAAGTTTTTGACTGTCAGTATTATCAAGCCGCTGCAGGTATTTATAGAAAAATTATCTCACATGAACCAGGTTGATGAATCATTATTTGAAACAGTTTTGAAAGAAATTGCTTCTGAACAAAATATCAAAATTGGTGCCATTGCTCAGGCAATTCGTGTTGCGCTGACAGGAAAAAAAGTCAGCCCTGGCCTTGTGGAAATGGTGAATGTTTTGGGAATGAAAGTGGTCATTGAGCGTTTAAACGATGCCATTTCATGGATTAATCAGAATACACAATAACGTAATTGATCCAATAACACGTCCTGTTGAAGAGACGTAGCAAATAACGTCTCTTCAACACCACAACAAAACAAATTATCTCATATTAAAAAGGAACATCATCCAGGCCACCCTCTGATGGTGGTGGCGAACCTGCCATTGGTGGTGAAGGAATATGATCGGCATCAGATGGGCCGGGATCTTCTTGAAAGGCGGAAACTGAAGATGCAGCGCCTTTGCTTTCCAACATTTTCATTTCTAAAGCTACAATTTCAGTCGTATATCGCTTCACATTTTCTTTATCAACCCATTCACGTGTTTGAATACGGCCTTCTATAAAAACCAGGCGTCCTTTTGCCAAATATTGCCCACAGATTTCTCCGAGACGTCCAAATGCAATAATCCGGTGCCATTCTGTTCTTTCCTGTTTATTTCCTTCCTTGTCTTTCCAGGTTTCATTGGTCGCCATGGTAAAAACAGCGAAAGCCATGCCACTTTGGGTGTATCTCAGTTCCGGATCACGTCCCAAACGACCGATTAACGTTGCTCTATTAAACATAATAATCTCCTTTCTGAATCACCATCTTTCAATTTTTTTTACATTAATGAAAAGTAGGTATCATTAATTTTTTTCATAAGGTAATTTTCAACAATGAACTTACCAAAAAAAAAAGGTGAAATCAAATAAATTAAAAGAGGGTGATATCTGATGATTCTTAAAATGAATACCAGGCATGATCCCCTCCTGTTATGATTTTGTAAAAGGTTGCATAAAATGCATGAATTGTTCGGTTTGTTTTTGTATAATATCATGGAGTTCATTCACTGTATCACTCACACCCGCGGTCTTTTCGCTGAGCAGCAAACGTAAATTTTTAATAGTTTCATCTTTTTCTTCACATGTTTTTTTCAGATTTTCATATTTTTCGATCAATTCAATATGTTTGTGCCGCGGAACACAGCTCATCATGTCCATAAACGTATCAATGGATTGCTGAAAATTTTGCCCCAACTGATCCAATACATCTGGTATGGGGGGTTCGTCTTTATTTTTGACACTTCCCATTGAATATATCTTTTTTAAGGCGGACATCAATTCATCAGTGTCATTTTTTGTTTCTTTTTCAGACACTTGAAATACATTTTTCAACCAACCTGAAAATTTTTCATATTGCTCCTGGCTCTTTGCAGCTTGAAGCAGTATATTCCCCATAATTTCAAAGACTTGTTTATCCATAATTTTCTCCTGTCATTGATAGCCTGACGACGTCCCTGTGTCTATTTATGACGTTCCTTGAATGAATACTCTTTTCATAACATTTTGATGATAATATCTACACAAAAAAATTCATTTCTTGCAAAAATTTTTAACGAAGGGCTGCTCTGAAAATAACATGCTCATTTTTCTTGATCGTCCAATAAATATAGTTTTTTTTATCATCAAATTGTGATATCTTTTAAGCTATTTATAAAAATATGGTCTCCAAAACAATGCATCACACATGCATTCATTCGCCGATTATGGAAGAATTGATTCAAACATTTGAAACAACCCGATTCTCCATATCATTGACAGAAAAACCACAATATTTGTTTTTGAGGACATATTCAGACAGGTCATAATTATGAAAAAAAAACATCTTATCGGGTTATCAATTTTTATTCTGATAACCATTTTTACAGGATTATTTTATTCACAACCTATAAAAACAAACGACAATATTCGAATTGCTGTTGTCGGTCCAATGACGGGTAAGTATGCAGTAAATGGAAAATCATTCATTCAGGGAGTGAAGTTATGCCTTCAAAACCTCCAAGACCAGAACCCATCTCATCATATTCCGGTAATCATTGATACGTTTGATGACCAAAACAATGCGGATAAAGCATATGAAGCTGCAAAACAAATTGAAACTCAAAATCGTCATGTTGCAGTGATTGGACATCACTATAGCTCTTGCTCAATTCGCGCTGGTAAGATTTATCAAAAGATTGGAATTCCGGCCATTTCACCGGCATCAACCAATATTCTGGTGACTCGTAACAATCGATGGTACTATAGAACCATATTCAACGATTACTTGCAAAGCATTTACTTAGCTATTTACGTAAAGGAAGTTCTTCAGAAAAAGCAGGTCAGCATTATCCAGGAAGATCAACAATATGGTTCATATCTTGGAAACGTGTTTGAAGCTGAATGTAAGCGATCGGGATTGTCTATTGCCTATAATCAAACATTTAGCGTCCATGATCCGGAGTTAGATAACCGCATTTTAAACATTGTTAAAGATTTAAAAAATCATGACCAGACAGATGTTATCTTTCTTGCCATGCATTCCAGTGAAGGTGTCAAGTTTGTAAAAGCAATTAAAGACAATCATATTGATATTCCAATTATTACACCTGATGCGTTTGCATCACAAACGTTTCAAAAAGGCTTCAATCAATTTCCTGAGGAATGCGAAAGCCCTGGCTATTATACCAATGGAATCTATGTTATTACACCAATCATTTACGATACAGCCAATGAAGCTGGACAACAGTTTTGGAATCAATATATTCAAACCTATGGTAAAGAGCCTGGCTGGCATGCAGCCTTTGCTTATGATACAGCAAAAGTGCTTTATCATTCAATACATCGATGTATTCATCCCGACAACCGACTGTCTTTAGCGGAAGAACGAAAAGCAATTCGAGATGAACTTTCAAGCATTTCCAGTATCGATAAATCGATTAAAGGCGTAACAGGTTATAATTACTATGATATTAATGGCGACTCCCCTAAACCAGTTTCAGTGGGTATCTACAAAAATGGTAAAATAATCTCTGCAATGCAACAGTTACAGGTTACCGGTAAAATTTCAAAACAATCCAAACAGCCACAAACCGAACAAATCGTATTTGACAATCAAGTGTTAACAAAAACACGTGTTGTTTATACAGGAATTCAAATCAATGAATTGTCTGATATCAATACCAACAAGCTTTTATTCTCAATTGATTGTTACCTCTGGTTTCGATTTCGTGGTGAACTAGATACTGAAAATATTATTTTTAACAATGCGGCAATGCCAGTCATTTTAAAAAAAAAATCTCAACAAACATTTGATAATGGCGTTCAATACCATTTATACCATCTCAAGGGACGGTTCAAAATGGATGCTTTTTCATATAAACTTCCATTTGGGAAGCATTTATTGGGGATTGCCTTTCATCATAAAACGTTTCATCGGAATCAATTAATTTATGTGGTGGATATGATTGGTATGGGAATGAATAATCAAAAGCGACTCCTTTACCAGATCAATTCGCCAAATGTCTTGAATCCATCATATGGCTGGCGCGCAGATCAGGTTAATTTTTTTCAAAGTGTGACAGAAGAAAGTGCGTTAGGTGTTCCAGAGTATATTGATATCAACAATGGCGTGATAAAGTATTCACAGTTCAATTTGGGCGTTCGGATCAAGCGATCACAATTTGGTTTAAACCTGCTTTACGAAATTTTTCCAGTTGGATTTACGATTAAATTGCTTATTATCAGTACGATGGTCGTTATCTTTCTGGCGATTATGATTCGAAAACGAATCATTTTTCAAACGTATTCCAATGCTGTGTGGATCGTTCAAATTGGTTTTATTTTTGTTGCATTACTTACATGTGAAATATTCCTGCTCAATAGTATGATTGAGAAAACGAGTATGGATAACGTTCGGACTTTCAAGCGATTGTTTGATATATTATGGTGGATGATTCCGGCATTTTGTATAAACCTGGCAATCAAGCGATTTATCTGGATTCCTCTTGAAAACAAAACACAGCGCAAAATTCCAACAGTTGCCAGACGATTTGTTGCGTTTATCATTATTTTGTTATCCATTTTTGGCATCATTGCCTTTGTTTTTGATGAAAGAATCACGGGTATTCTTGCAACATCAGGGGTGTTTGCAATGATTATCGGGCTTGCTGTACAGGTGAATATATCCAACATTTTTTCGGGTATTGCCATGAATGTTGAACAAACATTTCGTACCGGAGATTGGGTTAAAATTGGTGAATTGAAAGAAGGCAAAGTCTTGGATATTAACTGGCGATGTACCCGAATTCAGTGCAGAGATAACAGTATTCACAATATTCCAAATAGTATGGTTTCAGATAGTGAAATAACAAACTATAGCTATCCCAATAAGATCTTTGAGCATCATTTTATCATTCATATTGATCCATCTCATGCGCCGGATCGTGTGAAAAAAATTATTTTGGATGCCTTGCTTTCAGTAAAAGAAATCAATCAGCAACATTTACCATTTGTTCGATTTAAAGGTACAACTGAATTCTCAGCCATGTATGGTGTTTTTTATTGTTCTGAAAATTATCAATTGAAAACCCAAATTGAAGAAATTGTTTGGAATCGCGTATTTATTCATTTGAAACGTGCAAAAATTCATTTGGCCATGCAGCGTCATCGTATCTATATGACCAATGATGTTCCCATTGAAGAAGATGAGTCGCTTCAATCATTCAATTTGTTAAAAGATATCGAACTCTTTAAGCTTTTTTCGGAAAAAGATCAAACCTTTATCAGCCAAAGAATAAAACATCATCATTTTCGCGCATCTCAAACAATTGTCAATCAAGGTGATGATGGGGACTCCTTGTATATTATTGTTGAAGGCGTTGTGACGATTACAATCAATACAGAAGATCGAGAGATCGAACTGAGCAGACTGGGTGCAGAGAATATTTTTGGCGAAATGGCACTATTGACAGGTGAACCGCGTAGTGCCAATGTCATATCTTTAACAGATACATACCTTTTGGAAATCAGTAAGCAAGATATCGCACCCATCATTGAAGCGCAGCCAGAGATCTCTTCATTGTTAGGAGAAGTTTTGACGCAACGAAAACAAAAAACACAATCTATTTTAAAGAATATGGAAAATACTGACATTCAGGATGAAGATATTCCAAAGCGGATTGTTTCAAAAATATTAAACTATTTTGGAGTTAAGCATGGGGAATAAAAAAGGGATAAAATTGGAAAAACACGAAATAAACATTTTCATGTTTTTCCAAGAAAGATAAGTGCTTTTAGATAGAAATTAACCCCGCCATTCTGTATCATCAACAGTTGTTTTGAAATCAGGTTTGGCAATTTCTGGAATATCTTCATGCATGACAGCCAAAATATCTTTTTCTGTGGGTTTGCCCATAAAAACAATTCCTTTTCGTGGGCATTTATCCATGGCTTTTTTCAACTTGTCAATACCGGTGTCATCCAATTTTGCATATGCGTCGTAATTAACAACTGACAAATTATTTTCAATCTTGAACAAATCACTATTTCGTTGACATGCTTTACATCCGATACAACCAACAGTACAGACATCCTTGACCGCTTTACCAAAATCCTTGTTTGAACAGGTCACAGTGATCATTTGCTCATATCGAAATGGCACCATCGAAATAATATTTCTTGGACATACTTTGGCACACGCGCCACAACCGATACATTTTTCATAATCAACTGTTGCCAATCCATCAACAACATGAATGGCATTATATTTACAAGCTGAGACACAATCGCCAAACCCCAAGCATCCATAGGTGCATCCCTGAACACCCGCAACAATATTTGCGGTCTGGCATCGTTGTTCTCCACGATATTCTGATCTATGCAGGCGATCTGGATAATGCGCACCGCAATGAACAACAGGCCGATAGGGGAGGCTTTCTGCAATTTCAACCCCCATAATGCTGCCAATATCTTCAGCACATGCGGCGCCGCCAACAGGACACAGATTAACTTCAGCATCACCGGCTGCGATAGCTTCAGCATACTCTCCACACCCCACAAATCCACATCCGCCACAGTTGGCGCCAGGAAGTACCTCATTGATGGCCTCAACGCGTGGATCAACTTCAACGTAAAACGCTTTGCTGGCCCATCCTAAAATATAAGTCAATACAACAGCCATTCCCACTAAGGTTCCGGCTGATAAACTAATTGTTACCCAGGTCATCGATAACCCCCAATATTATAAATAGTTATTAACCCGAACAGGTCAGGGTTTGACTTGTCTGGATTACCTGAACCTGAACTGTTTCTTGTGGTTCAGGCGTCAATGCTTTTTTCAAGCCCGAATCAACCCCTGTGAATCCCATGAATGCCAAAGCCAGTATGCCTGCGACCACGAATGTAATGGCCGCACCTTCAAGGGGTTTTGGGATATCGCATAAGTCCAGTTCTTCTCGAATACCGGCCATGATAACAATTGCGATGGTAAATCCGATACCACCAAAAACAGCCAGGGTTAAAGATCGTCCCAGATCCCAGGCATCAGCAGGATTGTCCACACCGGCTACATTACTCATGATCGTTAAACAGGCAAACAGTATTGCACAGTTTGTGGTAATGAGGGGTAAAAAGACACCAAATGATTTATATAAGGCCGGAAAGAACTTTCGCACATACATTTCTACAAACTGTACAGATGATGATATGGCAAAAATATAAACAATATAACATAATATGGTTAAATCAATATTGGCGGCCATCTCCGGGGATACAAATAATCCAGCCATCCATTTAGATAATGGGGCGCCTGGTTTTAAAATATATGTGGTTATGGTCCAGCTTAAAAATGCTGCAATAGATATAACAAAGGTCACAGCACATCCCATTCCAAAGGCCATATCCACTTTTCGAGATACACCGATAAAAGGACATATCCCGACAAAATAGTACAAAACGAAATTATTGATTAAGGCTGCGCCAACAGCAATCAATAAGATATCGACAATGTAGCTCATACGTAACCTCTTTGTGCTCGAAAGCTTAAGATTGTTTTATTCACAATTCATTATTGTTCTTGTTTTTGCATGCCATACCAGTTTACAGCGCCCAAAAGCAATCCCAGGGTTAAAAACGCGCCGGGGGGAAGTACCATTACAACCCAGTCCGGCCAGATTTCTGGCAACACTCTGATCCCAAAAAGCATACCTGTTCCTAAAATTTCACGAACAGAAGCAATACTGGCCAGGGCAAGGGCAAAACCAAGCGATTGGCCAATGGCATCCATGCCTGCATGAACAACTGATTGTTTGGATGCACAGACTTCGCATCGACAAATAATCAAACAATTCACAATAATTAATGGGATGTATGGTCCCAATGTTTTACTCATTTGATACATATATGCCGCTAAAAAGCGGTCCGCAATGGTGACGAAAGTTGCAATGGTCAGGGTAAAAATGACAATTCGTAAGTGCGGTTTCAGCAGGTCCCGAATTAAGCTTGTAATGATATTTGCACAAAACAACACAAACGCGGTTGCGCCCGCCATTGTCATCGCAGCGTTCAATCCATTGGTAACAGCAAGTGTTGGACATAATCCCAACAATTGACGATAAACCGGATTTTCAGGCAAAATACCCTGTATAAACCTTTCGTATGGAGTTGGTGCATCTGCCATATTGGATAATCCTCTCTTATTTATTATCTTCGTTTAGACAAAGGTGCGCGCAAATCTTTAATGGTCGTATTGATAATTGAGCAGACTGCGCGTGATGAAATTGTTGCGCCAGTAATGGCATCAATTTCATGGGCCGCTGAAGCGCCTTCTTTGGTAACAGTCAATGGCGTTGCTGTTTTCTTTTTAACAAACTGCTGTCGCCAACCTTCTTCCATAATTTTATTGCCTAAACCGGGTGTTTCTTTTTGATCCAGCACAAATAAACCGGTGATTTTTTTTAACTTGTTGTCCATTCCAACAAGAATTTCAATCTTGTCTGCATATCCCTGACCAACAGCTTTTGCCACCCATCCAGCCGGACGACCATTGGGATGTTTGGCTTTGAATACACTGTAAAAAACTTTTCGGTTGTTTTTTTCCACTTCAACTGTTTGTGGCTCAATGATCAGTTGTTTGTCTTTTGCCAGTTTTTCTGCTTTTTTTGCGCCCAGAATCATTTCCGGTACTTTTTGAAGGGTTTCGTTAATTTTATTGGCCTCAATTAATGGACCCAAAGCCAACTGCATGCCGGCCAGGGACCCGCCAAAACATAATGCCAGAATTAATACCAGCCATGCCTGAACGACATAATTATTGCGAATACGCTCAAGCGTGCTGGTTTTCATGGGTTCCATTGGTTCTATTGGTTTCATGATTATTGAACTTTTCCTTGTCTTTTTGATATGTCTTTATTTTGTCCGCCTGTATGTCAAAATCATTCTCCGACAGGTCTGAATGAATTGATTTGCGTAAAATTTCTTACGCATTGTTCAACCCGCCCAAAGGACGCGGAACTGTCCAGCGATTAATCAATGGCGTCAATGCGTTCATTAATAAAACAGCAAACATAACACCTTCAGGATAACCGCTAAAAACACGAAGCAACATCACAAAAGCGCCAACTCCGAGTCCGAAAATAAATTTGCCTTTTGGTGTCAATGGGCTTGTGACCGGATCAGTTGCAATAAAAAAGGCACCAAAGAGTAATGCGCCACCAAAAATATGATGAATCACTGTCCATTGACTGTTTGTCAACAGGTCAGCAATACCGCCCCATACCAATACGGCCAATAAAACGCCTGCTGGGATTTCCCAGGATGCTGTTCGACGAACACACAGATACAGGCCGCCGAGTATACAGGCAAACGCACTTGTTTCCCCCAACGAACCATTTGTCATGCCCCAAAACAACGCTGACAATGATGCGACGACACCGCCTTGCTTGAATGCATCCATAGGCGTGGCCTGTGTCAAGACATCCACTGAGCAACCGGATGATTCAAATGCTGAGGCACCCATCAGGCTGGCAAATGCAATCATCACAAATGCGCGACCAACCATAGCCGGATTAAAAATATTCATTCCCAATCCACCAAATACAATTTTACCGATACCAATGGCAACAACAGATGCAATGGCTGCAACATACCAGGGTGCTGTGGCTGGAAGTGAAAGGGCCAGAATCACTGCTGTGATTGCGGCAGAATAATCATCCAACGTAACAGCCTTTTTGCGCATTCTGACAAAAACTGTTTCCGCACCAAGGCAACAAACAAGACATATTGCCAGTTGTTTGATTGCATAAAGCTTAAACATGATAATTGATGTCAGAACCAGAGGCGCCAATGCAATCAGTACATCCAACATTATTTTTTGTGTTGTTAAGCCTGATTCAGATAAATGTGGTGATGGGGCAACATGAATCACAGGCGCCGCAGTATTTTCAGTCGTCTGATTTTGTTTCTTATCTGTCATAATATTTCACATACTTTGCAACGACATGGATTTTTCGAACAATTTGAAGATATCAACCCTTGATTGTCATTGCGTAACTGCTTGAACTTCCATCGATAACTATTTGGAATCTCAAGCTTTGGGTTATTTTTTACTTTGTGCCATGATTTGCGCCTTGCCCATTCGAACCAATTGAACAATTGGTAAATTGGCCGGACAAATATACGCACAGGAACCACATTCAAAACAGGCCATGATGTTGTATTTTTGTGCCAGTTCCAAATCCTTGTTCCGAGATGCCAAGGCTAACCTTGTGGGAACAAGATTCATGGGACAGGCATCGACACACCGGCCACATCGAACACATGCTGTTTCGGTCTCTTTTTGAACATCCTCATGGGTTAAAACAGTAACACCACTGGTTCCTTTTGTCACAGGAGCTGATAAATCTGCAAAGGCAAACCCCATCATTGGACCACCGGAAATAATTCGTGCCGCATTGGATTTCAATCCGCCACAGAAATCAATCAGTGCGCCATAGCTCACACCAATGGGCGCCAAGATATTTTTGGGTGTCTGAACCCCGGCACCGGTAACACTGATCAAACGATGGGTTAATGGTTTATTTCGAAAAACAGCCCTTGCAATACAAGCAATAGAGCCCACATTGCTGACAACCACGCCCACATCAAGGGGTAACGCCCCGACAGGTACTTCGCGCGCAGTAATTGCCAAAATAAGTTGTTTTTCACTGCCTTGCGGATATTTTGTTTTTAGTACCGCAATGGTGATCCCCGTCCCCTGAGCCGCTTTTTTCAGAGCATTAATGGCTTTGGGTTTGTTGTTTTCTATCCCAATATAAATGTTTTTTGCACCAGCCGCCCGAGCAGCAAGAAGCGCACCTGAAATGATGGCATCAGGCGTTTCAAGCATCAAGCGATAATCCGGTGTCAGATATGGTTCACATTCACAGCCGTTGATAATTAAAGTATCTACAGGCTTTTTGGGATTGGGAATCAGTTTGACATGCGTAGGAAATGCTGCCCCACCCAAACCGACAATCCCGGCTTTTTGGACAGCATCAGTAATGGTTTTGGAATCATATTTTTCCAAATTTTCTGTTGGCCACTCCCCTCCAAGTATTTCATCAAAAAGCGCCTGGCCAGATAATTGATCACCATCAGCCTTAAGACTGATCGCTGGAACATGACGGCCATTTGGCAACGTCACGTTGACATTTTTCTGAACTTTTCCGGTTATTGGCGCATGCAAGTTCGATGATACAAAACCACCGGCTTCCGCTAATAACTCATTGAACGCAACAGTTTGCTTGGGCTTGACCACTGATTTACTCGGCGCACCAATATTTTGAAGCAGCGGTAAGATAACCTCTGTTGGTGGTGGCATCACCTCAATTGCTGAGTCTTCGGAAAAACGCTTTCGTTCTGGAGGATGAACGCCATGAGGAAACGTTCCTTTTCCCTCTGTATAAGTTGAGCTAAACCCCATTTTATCTCCTTCAAGGCCGCAATAATTTTGGTATTTTAAGAATGACAACTCTTTTTATTGTATTTCATTCTTCGTTTATTTTTTTTGACGCATTGCGGCTAAAAAATCATCCTTGCTAACAAATACTTGATATTTTGTAAAGCTTTTTTTGAAATAATTGTGTTATCTCTCGTTGCAATTTTTTACAATTTACACCGATGAAAGCCTGATTTCATGTCGCAATGATTGCTATTTACAAGGATCTTTGATAAGATGACACAGGTAAGTCGGATCAGTATTAAGTTACTGTTTTGTAGATCAATTTCACAAACACTATTAGACAATTCAAGGTTAACCTATGAACGTCATTTCTTTGATTTTTTTTGTATTTTTTGGATTATCTGCCAATGTGCATGCAGAAACGCCGCAAATCAGCCAGATATTATCTCAAGAAACCAGAGAAGATATTGCAATCAGTATTCCTTTTACAGTTACTGCTGATTCAGCAATTGTGTCAGTCAGCTTAAAATCTAGCAATCAAACACTGGTTCCAGATGAATATTTGCTGTATGAATCTGATGCCAATTTTTACACAATCGTTGCCACGCCTAAATATGATCTTACAGGTGCTACAATGATTTCTCTTACAGTTACAAGCTTGAATAACCAGGCAAGCTCAACAGATTTTATTCTTACAGTGACTGATGTTGATGACTCAATGTATTTTTGGAAAAATTATCAGACCGCAGCAAAAAGCATTGAATCCCTCTTAAGATTTCCGACGGCAGTCGCTGTTGATCCAGCGACCGGAAAAATATTTGTTTCTGACGCAGGAAACCATCGGGTATTGAGATTTTCAAAAGAGAATACAACCATTGCGGAAGCTGTCTTTGGTGATACTGGCGATACAATGAATGAACCAACAGGGCTTCATTTTGACCATTTGGGTCGATTGTGGGTTGCGGATACGAATAATCATCGCGTATTACGATTTGATCAGGCATCTAGCAAACCGACCCGGGCACCACCTGATGCCATATTGGGAAGGGCGAATTTTGTCGATCCATTAAAGACCAGTCAAGATGCCATGAATAAGCCCACTGATGTTTGGGTTGATCCAACAGGAACGCTTTGGGTTGCGGATTCAAAAAACCATCGTATCCTTCGTTTTGATCATGCGGCACAAAAAGAAAATTATGCAAATGCTGATGCTGTTTTGGGACAGCCAGATTTTACAACTTTAAGCTATGATGTTACACAGTCAAAAATGGAGACGCCGCGCTCTATTGTTATCATTCAGGGGCATTTATTTGTAGCAGATTATTCAAACAATCGCATTCTTTGCTTTAAAAACGTGGATTCAAAAAGCTTTCTTGCACCGGCAGATTTCGTTCTGGGTCAACCTGATTTTGTGACAAAAGAAAAGAATCTGTCTGCCACTGGAATGGATTTGCCATCCGGTCTTGCCATTGATATGCAAGGTCGATTATATGTCGCTGAGCAAAACAATAATCGTGTATTGATTTTTGACGATGTTATTCATAAATCAAATGGAGATGCTGCGAATAATGTTCTTGGTCAGCCCAGTTTTTTGTCCAATAGCACCGATACATCCTATCAATCTCTTTTTCTACCTTATGTTTTAGGTTATGATCCAATGAATAACCATTTGTGGGTTCCCGAACTTTTCCACCATCGAATCCTCCGATTTGATCTGAACATCAAACAAGCGCCATTCCTGGGCATTATCCAAGATTTAACAATTGATGAGGACACACCCTCCAATCCAATTACGTTTACAGTAACTGATAACAATGATCAATCCCTCACCATTACATATGAATCAGCCAATGAAGACTTGATATCGGCAAACAGTTTTAAATTCAGCGGCGAACAGGTGACATCTGATAATCATCGCGTGTCAGTCTTCGCAACATCAGTGACAACAACTGTGAATCTTGTCTTAACACCAGAAGTTGAACAATCTGGATCAACAACAATCTCGATCACAGTAACAGACCCACATGGCATGACAGATATCCAAACCTTTACATTAAACGTCTCTGAAATCAATGATCTGCCATCCATAACAAGCATAAAGAATCAAACAATCAATGAGGACACTGAGAGTGAGCCCATCCAGTTTACAGTAACTGATATTGAAAAGAATCAACTGCAAATAGAGGTTTCTGCAGAGAATTCCGACCTTTTTCCTTCCAATTCAAACAATATCACCCTGAGCAATGACAGCGGTGGAAACTCTTGGCAATTAACGACAAACAAGGGGAGTGATGTCTTAACATTATGGTTACGTCCAGCTACAAACCAATCTGGAACATCAATGATAACTGTTACTGTATATGATGGACAAAATGAAGTTCACACAAATTTTTCAATGACTGTTATGCCACAAAATGATCCGCCAATTCTTTCTCGCATTGTTGATCAGACCATTGATGAAGATACACTGAGCCAAGCCATTCCATTTACGATTTTTGATCCTGATGCAAGGAGTTTAACCCTTACCATTTATATTGAAAATCAATTATTGATTCCTTCGGATAACCAACATCTCACCCTGATCAATGCCAGTTTCCTGAAAGATACGTGCTACACCCTTACCACTGATTCAGAGAGTATCCCATTAACCTTATATATTCTAGCGGAAAGCAATCTGTCTGGGGCCAGTGTGTTGACAATTACTGTTTCAGATGGCGAGTTAAGTAACAGCCAGGCATTTACCATGACTGTTTTGTCTGTTGACGATCCCCCCACCCTGTCTCACATTGCCGATCAAGCAACATTTGAAGAAACACCACTGACAGGAATTGGATTTACTGTGAACGATGTTGATACAAACACCCTCGCCATTGAAATTCTATCAAATACACCTGATATCATTCCATCAGATCCAACCCATATGACCTTATCAAACGCCATTGGAGATACAGGCTATACCTTACTTGCAAAACCGCTTGACATGCTTTGGCTAACATTAATGCCAGCGCCCAATGCCACCGGTATTGCTGAAATCATTGTCAAGGTATCTGATGAAACAACAGATACTTCAATTTCATTTTCTGTCACTGTTTCGCCCATAAACGATGCACCGGTATTATCACCCATTGAAAACCAATATGGACGCGAAGATACGCGAATAAAGATCCCTTTTGTTGTCAGCGACCAGGATGCCGACCCTTTGACATTAACCATTGCGACTGGCAATGATTTACTGATACCTTCAGATGCCAGGCATCTTTCTTTTCAAACCGCGGATGGTCAATTTTCAAATACCTTACTCACAATACCTGGCGGAGAGGCAATCAGCCTGACTGTTTTGCCATTGCTGAATCAATCTGGAAAAACAGAAATTACAATTACTGCGACCGATGGTATCGCTCATGTCAGCACTGCATTTATCTTGTCTATCACTGCTGTTAATGACGCGCCGACACTTTCACCCATTGATCATCAAACTGTTTTTGAAGATACGCAAAGCAATCCAATCCCATTCACAGTTTCTGATGTTGATGGAGATATACTTTATATTACAGTTTCATCAAGCCATTCGATATTGATCCCATCTGAACGCAATCATATCACGCTGAGCAATGCCACAGGAGACCATGCATACACCCTGACAACGCATGCAGACGATCATTTGCATGTAACATTATTACCATCGTTCAATCAATCGGGCAGTGCGATGATATCAATTACTGTCACTGATGGTACATTGCAATCCAGTGAATCATTTACCATGACTGTTATACCGGTTAATGATGCCCCCATTATTTCAGCCATTTCCAATTTTTCGATGGATGAAGATACTGTCAGCCCCCAAATTTTGTTTTCAATTGCAGATCCTGAGTTTGATACATTAACGATTGAAATTCAATCCAATAATGAAGATTTAATCGCAACCCATACCCAGAGTATTACGCTTCAGGGAGAAACAGGTGGAAGTGCCTATACATTAATCAGCAATCCTGGTCCTTTGACGTTGACCTTACAACCCAAACAGAACCAAATCGGAACATCTGAAATTATCGTCCATGCCACTGATGGGGAGGATGCTTCTTCCCGGGCCTTTACAGTGACTGTTACTGAAGTGAACGACGCACCAATGATTTCATTTATTCCCAATCAAACAACACTTGAAGACACTCAGAGCACATCAATTTCATTCAATATTACTGATGTTGATGCCACGCAATTAACAATTGATATTCAATCTGGCAATGAAAATTTACTGCCTTTGAATGCATCACATATCACGCTTTGCAGTGCCAGCGGTGGAAATACATATTCACTGCTCATACATGAAAATCGTGCTGCCTTAACCTTGAGCGTCCTTCCAGCACCCAATCAAGCAGGTAATGTATCACTCACTGTTCAGGTGTCAGATGAATACAGCAGTGTCAATCAATCCTTTATCTTATCCATTCAGCAAATCAACGATCCGCCGATCATTGATCCTGTCGCAGATCATTTGGCACAGGAAGACATGTCCACGATTAACATTCCTTTTACAGCCTATGATTTTGAAAATCCAGCATGTAGTCTGGGTGTCACATTGATCTCATCCAATGAAACGCTTTTGGCAAATGACCATTTATCCTATTTATGTGATGCCAATATGTATACAATTTTTGCGAATCCATCACAGGATCAGAATGGTCATCTCGATATTACGATTATGGTGACAGATCAAGATGGTGAACTCACCACACGTACTTTTGGCTTAACGCTGATACCTGTAAATGATCCAGCAACTATTTACGCCCCTTCGCAGGTTCGCGTGAAAATGAATAACCTGACACCGATTTCAGGCATTTATATTGATGATTGTGATGCTGGAAACGAACATCTGGTTATCCGCCTTGAGACAGATGATGGCACCATCATGATGTCATCACAACAGGGCGAACATCTCTCATTCACTGGCACCCTTGCTGAGATCAATTCTGCTTTAAATTCAGTTGATTACAGTCCAACATTCAATGCGCTTGGCAGTCGTTCCATTACAGTATCAGTCAATGATATGGGTCATTCTGGACAAGGCGGCAGCCAGATTTCTTTAAAAACAATCGTCCTAAAAATTCACGACAATAATGTCCCACCTGTAAACTATCTCCCGACGCTGACCATGAATGAAGACGAAAGTCTTCATATTACTCCAATTTCGGTTTTTGATTTGGATGCTGCAGCCAATGCCATTGAAGTTACCTTATCCACAAAAAATGGATACTTCACACTTGACGAAACAGAATCTCTCACTTTAATTGCGGGTAATGATATGGCATCCACCTGTATTGTTCTTTCTGGTTCCCAGTATCATATCAATCAAGCGCTGGAACATCTGACATTGACATGCACAACACATTTCAATGGATGGGTCACACTCACCATGACGACCAATGATCTTGGTCATACAGGTGAAGGTTATTCGCCAATGATCGCGACGAACGCTGTGCCAATCACTGTTTTGGCAACGATAGATCCGCCGACACATCTGATGCCAGAACGTATCTCATTGATTGAGGATATTCCAACAGCGTTTACAGCCTGTGTGCGAGATCCAGATGGTGATGATATCATTTTTGTTGAACTAGAAGTCAATACAGGTACAATACAATTACGCACTGGCAAAGGATTGACAGGCTATCTGGGAACCAGTCCATTGCTGTCATTTACTGGAAGAAAAACTGATGTCAACGATGCCATGAAAGGAATGATATTTAACCCCACAGCCAATGTTGCAGGAAACTATACATTTACCATGACATATAAGGATATGGATTTTGCGTTTCAAGCTGTGTCCATTCCCTTGCAAATACTTGCAATCAATGATCCCCCCATGATTGATATGGATACATCTGCCAGGACAATTAATGAAGATACATCGCTGACACTTTCTATTTCTGTAGATGACATTGAAGCGGGTGAAAATGATATTCAGGTCTTTCTCAATAGCAGCCACAGCCTGTTAAAAATCAATCAGACCATGGGGGTAACTGTGTTCCCTTCAAATATGTCACAATGTTTAACACTGACTGGATCTATGGCAAATATCAACGCAGCGCTCAAGGCTGTCGTTTATTCGCCAACAAAAGATTATTATGGCAATAGTTTTATTTCGGTCAACGTTGACGACCAGGGATATCTGCCATTACCTGCTGAATCTTCACAAAAGGATATTTCAATTACCATAATGCCTGTCAATGATCCGCCCAATTTTGATCTTAGTCCTGAAACAATCGTTGTTCTGGAAGATTTTTCTTCCCCCCAAATAATTTCATTAACACAGCACGTCTCTGTATTTGGAGAACCAACACAGGTTACCTACACGCTATCACCAGAACCAGAAACAATCACCTGGGCTTCAATTCGTTTTGAACCTGAAAAAGGCCTGATTACCATTACAGCCATTGAAAACAAAAATGGTTCTGCATTATTTTTTGTTGTCGCTGATGATGGCGCTTTAGAAAACAATATTGCAAGGCATCCATTTTCATTCACTGTTGTTGCAGTAGATGATCCGCCTGTATTTATGCTCAGCAGAGATCAGGTTGTCGTCAATGAAGATTTTTTATCAACCGAATCTATTACCCTGATCCCTGGCGTTATACCAGAAGATGAACCCCAGGCGATAACATATGCACTCAGTCCAGCTTCGCTCACCTGGGTTAATCTGACCATTGATTCAGAAACAGGTCAAATTTCCATTACACGCATCCCCCATCAACATGGTGAACAACTTATCAGTGTGATTGCTGATGATGGTGCCATTACTGCCAGGCAAACATTTTCTCTTACTGTTTTAAGTATCAACGATGCCCCACAAATTACCAGTAACAATCATTTTTCGATTAATGAAAATTCAGCAATTGGCACAAAAGTCCATACCATAACAGCCACAGATGCTGATAATATCAGCCTTTTGTACCATATTGATACGATCGGTCCGGCAGAATCATTTTCTATTTCAACACATACCGGCGACATCTTTATTATAGGGAACCTGGACTACGAAACCATTCAAGACTATACAATGACAGTCTGTGTGTCTGATGGCTTGACATCGGTATATCAAACGATTGTGGCAACACTTATCGATCTCAATGATGCCCCCATGCTGCTGAATGTGCCTGAAAAAACACAAACAACCTATACAAATGAATCTTTTGAAATTTTGGACATAAAGGTAGAAGATATTGATGCTGGAAGTCATCCCATTCAACTCACACTCGTTGCGACGAATGGGATCGTGTCAATAACAGATACTTCTTTGACACTGGAATCTGGGAATTATTCCACAACATCGCTTTCAGTTTCAGGAACAATCACATCAATCAATCGTGCACTAAAAAAAATACATTTCAGTCCAAAAACTGACTACAAAGGCCCTGCCGCTCTTTTCATTGAGGTGAATGATTTAGGTCATACAGGTCCAGGTCCTGCAAATTCTAACTCTGAATTCATCTCCATTATCATATTGAATTATAATGAACCGCCTGTTTTTACAAATTATTCAACACATCAGACCTGTCTGGAAGATCAACCTTTGACGCAAACGATTGTGATTCTTGATGAAGATGCAATTGATGAAGCGATTCAGTTGACGATCGTTTCTGAAAATGGCAGTCTGACACTCGCAACGTTATCCCAGTTGACGAAGGTTTTATATTCTGAACATATTCAATCCTATACTGGAAGTATTCAGGCATTTAATTTAGCGCTGGATGGTCTGATATTTACGCCAGAAAAGGATTTCAATGGTACAGCCAAATACACCCTTTTTGCAAACGACCTGGGGCATTCCGGCATTGGCGGCCCACAAATTGCTGAGCCAGCAGTTATTACCATTACCTGTATTGCAGTCAATGATCCACCAATTCACGCATTGCCGCTTCAGGTTACTGGTCTTGAAGACACCGATATTCCTTTAACTCTTACAGTCAGTGACATTGATGCCTATACAAATGCCATTCATGTGCAATTAAGTGCCCATCAGGGGCAAATCAGTTTATCCAATATGGATGGCCTGACGTTCAACCCAAATAATGGTATTGCTGAAACCCGTCTGTCATTTACTGGCACGATAGAAGCCATCAATGACGCCATGCGCCCACTTATATTTCATCCGGCATCCAATTTTTATGGTCTGGCAGGGATAAGCATTACAAGCAATGATCTTGGATTTTCTGGTCAACACGGCCATACTGAAGCCAAAACAGATACAGATGATCTGACCATTACAGTGATCAATGTCAATGATGCACCAGTGTTTCATTCATCACCTTTACAAATCATTGGTGAAGACCATGTTTATTCATACACCATTCAAATAATGGATGTTGATGGTGACCCCATATCCCTGACAACAACAACACTTCCAGACTGGCTCACATTTACTGATTATGGCAACAATACATTTATGATACAAGGTATCCCAAGAAATGAACATGTTGGACAAACAGCGCCATTAACCATTGTGGCAACAGATCCAGGCCAGGCGACAGTTTTTCAATCTTTTATGATTGACGTTATCAATACCAATGATGCCCCTTTCTTTCATTCTGCTCCCATGACACAGGCAACTGAAGACAGCCTTTATCAATACACAATTACTGCTGGAGATGTTGACCCGAATGCATCATTGACGATCATAGGGAATGAACTGCCAGACTGGCTTCAACTAAAAGATTATGGAAATGGCACCGCATTGCTCTTTGGGTCTCCTGATAATGATGATGTGGGCGCAATTAATGTTGTGATATTGTCTGTATCTGATGGAATCACGCCCACAAAACAGGCATTTATGATTCATGTGATCAACGCGAACGATCCACCAGAAATCATATCATCACCTGTGATGACAGCAATTGAAGATACGTTTTACAACTGTATCATCTCTGCTTATGATATGGATGGTGATCCTGTTTCATTTATTGGAACAGTATTACCCGATTGGTTAACAATAACGAATATCGGAGAAAACAAGGCAGTTATTCAAGGTACGCCATTAAACCAACATGTGGGATCTTTAAATGCGTTAGTGATTACTGCACAAGACCCTTATCATGCAACTGCAACACAATCTTTTGCCATTACAGTGACAAATACCAATGACCCACCGACGTTTTCATCCGAACCGATTACAGAAGCAACAGAGGACAGCCTTTATGTCTATACGATCACTGTTCAGGATATCGATATTGGTGCATCAATTATGATCACCGCCCCCATTTTGTCAGACTGGCTGACATTTGTTGATCATGGTGATGGAACCGCGCTTCTTTCAGGAATCCCCCTGAATGAAAATGTTGGCATCAAAAATGCGGCTGTCATTCATGCCACAGATGACATGATCATGGACCCGAATCATGTGATCAAACAGGAATTTATCATTACTGTTTCAAACACCAATGACCCGCCCACAATTGATTCAACACCAGTTTTGACTGCCATAGAGGATGCTTCTTATTCATATACACTTATTGCTGAAGATGTAGATGGAGATTTACTTGAATTTACTGCTGCGGCACTCCCCGAATGGCTCACCTTGATCGATAACCACAACAACACAGCCACATTGCAAGGAATGCCTGAAAATGAACATGTGGGCATTACACAGCCATTATCAATTACAGCCAAAGATCCTGATCATGGTGAAGCCAATCAATACTTTTCAATCACAGTACAGAATACAAACGATACACCTGTATTCAAATCCCAGCCAAAAACAACCGCTTTTGAAGACAGTCTGTATGCATATACAGTGACTGTCCAGGATGTTGATATTGACGATTCAATTTCGATAAAGGCGCCAAGTCTTCCCCATTGGTTAAGCTTGACTGATATGGGCAATGGTACAGCGATAATCAAGGGCATTCCTCTGAATGAAGATGTTCACAAAGACAATATGGTTTTGCTTACAGCAGATGATGGTATTGAATTTGCTGAATCACAGGCTTTTATGATAGCAGTGATCAATACCAATGATGCCCCCACGATAACATCACCAGCGGTTTTAACTGCCACTGAGGATGAACCATATGTATACACGATTATTGCAGATGATATGGATGGCGACCGGCTGGAATTTAGCGCTGAATTACCATCATGGTTATCGTTGATTGATCATGGAAACAATACAGCGACTCTTGAAGGTATCCCCAAAAACAATGATGTTGGATTGTCCAGACCATTAACGATCACAACAACTGATCCATCCTCAGCCACAGCAAAGCAATGCTTAGAAATTCTTGTGATCAATACCAATGATGCGCCGATCTTTTTATCAACGCCAAAAGAAACAGCGATTGAGGATAGCAGGTACAGCTATACTGTTGCAATCCTTGATGTGGATCATGATGCATCCATCCAAATTGAAGCAGTCGTTCTTCCGGATTGGCTGCAAATTGTTGATCATGGCAATGCCACTGCCCTTATTACAGGCACACCACTAAATGAACATGTCCATGTGAATCATCCATTGGTAATTATTGCCTCAGATGGTATTGCTTCTGAAATCACGCAAACCTTTTCAATTGAAGTAACAAACACGAATGACAGTCCTGAAATTACATCACCTGCTGCACTGACCGCCACAGAAGATAATTTTTATGCTTACACTGTTGTTGGAAAAGATATTGATAATGACCCTTTGTCTTTTATCGCTCAAATGCCATCCTGGTTAACAATTGTCAGGCATGGCAATAACACAGCAACATTAAAAGGGACGCCAACCAATGATAATGTTGGCATCTCCACTCCAATTGTGATAACAGCTATTGATCCAGATCATGCCACAGCGACCCAAACTTTTATGATTACGATTCGCAATACCAATGATGCGCCAACATTTGAATCATTGCCGATCACTTCAGCCTTAGAAGACAGTGCGTACACATACAACATTCGCGTACATGATATTGACATGGGAGCCAACATAACCATTGAAATGGAAACCCTTCCTGAGTGGCTCACATTCGTTGATCATGGCAATGGCATTGCCCGATTGACCGGAATCCCCAAAAATGAACATGTGGGGTATGATGCCATGCGAATTACTGCCACAGATGGTATTGCGAGTGAAATCTCACAGGCGTTTACGATCACAGTTTTCAATACCAATGATCCACCAGTTATTACAACCATTTCACTGCCATCAGTGAATGAAGACAGCTATTATCACGCCCTGATCACAGGTGACGATATGGATGGCGACACAATTACATTTTCAGTGTCATCATTGCCAGGATGGTTAACATTCACGAATAACGATAATAATTCTGCCACGCTTCAAGGAGTTCCCACCAATAACGACATTGGCCAGACAGAAACGTTTTTGATTACTGCCACTGATCCTGATGGTGTCACTGCAACCCAATCGTTTTCATTTGAGGTGTTTAACACCAATGATTCGCCCAAATTTATTTCCATACCCAAAACTGAAGCAATTGAAGATCAAGCTTATCATCATATCTTACAGGTTCAGGATATTGATCCAGACCCTGTCATTCAATTTTCAGCATTACAACTGCCAGACTGGTTGACCATGACTGATAATGGAAATGGAACTGCAGTTCTTACCGGAACCCCAAGAAATGAAAATGTTGGAAATGATACGATTGTCATAACTGCTGCTGATGGCATTGCATTACCGGTACCACAGACATTTACCATTCATGTTGCCAACACAAACGACCCACCAGTAATTATTTCCACCGCCATACAAACTGGGAAAGAAGATTCCCGATATCATTATTTGGTTACAGGAAACGATGTGGATGGTGATCGTATCAGATTCATTGCAGCTGGACTGCCATCATGGCTGAAATTATCAGAAAATGGCAACAATACCGCAAACCTGGAAGGTGTCCCAACAAACAATGATATTGGGACAACTGGAACCATTACAATCACTGCCATTGATCCCAGTCATACCATTGCAACACAATCTTTTCAGATTTCAGTATTCAATACCAATGACGCGCCCTGGTTTATATCAAAACCCAACACATTTGGTATTGAAGACATCACGTATATGCATACAATCCGAGTGAAAGATATTGATCCTGATCCTTCACTGACAATTATGGCCACAACATTGCCATCCTGGTTGACACTTATTGACAATAAAAATGGCACAGCACGTTTGACTGGAAAGCCTTTAAATGAACATGTTGGTAATCATGCTGTTGAGGTCGCTTCAACCGATGGCCTGTCATCGCCTGTTAGCCAGGCATTTACGATTTGGGTGACTAATACGAATGATGCACCTGTTATTACATCGATCAGCAAACCATTTGTTTATGAAGATTCATTATATACATACCCATTAAATGCAGAAGATGTCGATGGCGAAGACCATATCAACTATTCCACAAATGGATTACCTGAATGGTTAACATTTACAGACAATGGCGATAATACAGCTTTACTGCAAGGCGTTCCAGAAAATAAACATGTTGGCGAAACATCCTTAATCACAGTAACTGTTACCGATCTGTCTGGGGAAACAGACAGCCAGTCATTTACCATCCTGGTGATCAATACCAATGATGGCCCTGAAATATCTCCAATCAGCTCGCAAACCAGCCCTGAATATGCAAGCACGTTCCCTTTGTCATTCACTGTGGCTGATATGGATGGTGATCGGTTGTCCATCTCCGCTTCATCCTCAGCGCCATCAGTTGTTGCCATTGATGCCAGCCATCTTACGTTTTGTAACCATCACTGTCATGCAGAAAGCATTGTCCTAACTCCCACCTATGCGATCCAACAAATTAATTTGACAATCCTTCCGATCAAAGATGGTGTGGCAGGGATTACAATTACTGTGGCTGATGCGGAATTATCAGCAAGTTCATCATTTGTACTGACTGTCACCAATGTGAATATTCCACCACAAATGAGTCATTTTCCAGATATCATTATTGATGAAGATACCCTGAATTATCCAATCAGTTTCACAGTTGTTGATGCAGATTGTGATGGCAGGTATATCACTGTGACAGTGTTTACCGATGCCCCCGCATTACTTCCAACAAACGAATCAAATATTTCCATTGGCGAGAATGGGCTAAGCCACCATTTGATTGCAAATACACCTGTGGATTTAGACTTATTGATCAATCCTTTACATCATCAATCGGGTTTGGCCAAAATTACAGTAACTGTTATTGATGCGGATGGAGATTTTGCTATCCGCAATTTTCAAATGACAGTCAACCAGCTAAAAGAGGATCCGCCTGAATTGTATGATATCAAAAACATCAGTATTGTTGAAGATACCGCTGCATATCAAACCGATGTTACTGTAATGGATCCAGATGGGGGGAACTTAGCCCTGGCAGTGCATTCATCAAATCATAAACTATTACCCCAGGAAAATGTGACGATTATCCCATATCCCACCCTATCAACGCATGCGCATATACCGGAAAGCCTGACATTGACCATGTGCCCTCTGGCTGATGAAAGTGGTGCTGTAACGATTACAATTCGTGTTACTGATGAACAACATCACGTATCTGAGATCTCTTTTATGTTAACTGTCATACCAGCCAATGATGCCCCGATTATTTCTGACATTCAATCAATAACAATCAATGAAGATGCATGCTGTTATCCCATTTCATTTTACATTGCTGATGCTGATGGAGATCATTTGAGCATCAATGCCATTTCAGACAATGAACAACTCATTTCGCATTCGGATATTCAATTTGAGAAGCATGTCACCACTGTTGCAGGAATTAAAAAAAGAATGAATGGCGCTTTATCATTAAAAGAAAATGCCATTGGTAGCGCTCAAGTGACAATCATTGTGACAGATTCATCTGGTAAAAAGGATCGCTCTTCTTTTGACATTACTGTAAATCCAATAAATGATATGCCATATATTTCCCAAATTGATCATCAGTTCGTCAATGAAAATCAAATGTCATTACCCATTGAGTTTTCCATTTCAGATGCAGAATCCGGAAATCTGAGAATTTACGCACAAACGAGCAACAACATTGCATTACCAGTTTCATGTATAACGTTTGCCGGAACCTCAAGCGGCAGTTATGAAACAAATGTATCTTCAGGCGAACCCAGCAGCCTGACACTGGTCATATTTTCTCCCACAGAGATGAATACGACATTATTTATCAAACTCAGTGTATATGATAGCAGCAATCTGCATTACACAACACAATTCCCACTGACAATATTGCCGGTAAACGACATGCCTGAGTTTGATTTGAAAGATTTTTCAATTGATGTGAATGAAGATGCGGGGCCTTTGTTGTTCATGCATTGGGCAAGCAATATTTCATCAGGTGCGTATAATGAATTTGATTCACTGTCATTTAGGGTCAAAACGCAAAAAAATGAATTATTTGCAAAAAAACCACAAATAGAAATAAATGGTACAACCGGACACCTCACATTTACCCCTGCTGCAAATGCATATGGTACAGCCCTTATTGGCGTTGCTTTGACTGATGGCTATTCAACAACCACAGAAAAGTCATTTATGATCAATATTCATCCCATGAATGATCCCCCAAGCTTGAATACAACTATTACAACACGAAGCACTTTTGAAAATCAATCTTTTTCCCCTATTCCTTTTAACATTGCAGATGTCGATGATGATAAATTTACACTGACAATCACCACAGACAATGTCCTTTTTTCTGATATCGCCATTTGTAAAGGAATGGACTGTCAACATTGTTCTCAAACCGCCTGTGTATTTCAATATGAGCAAACATCACAACATTCATTACTCAAATTGATTTTGGAGCAACTCAAACGATTAACAAATTGTTCTGATGAATTAAGTGGAGACATACCATTTGTTGATAAAACCACTCTGGCTGAAGCGATATATTATCTGAACCACATATCTACCAGTTTTTTCTTAAACGTTCGTCCAAAACCCTTTCAATCAGGCGCTCAGTTTTTAACAATGATGATCAGTGATGAAGCAGGTCGTAACGCATCCAGATCAATCTCATTTTCTATCACACCCGTTTCCACTCCCCCACAATTGACATTTGATCATTGTGAAGGCCTTGAAGATAGCTTGATTCCTGTTCCTTTGGATTTAGAACTGGTTGATAAGAATTCGGAAGAGCTCTTGGATGTTTTCATTTCTGGCGTACCGGATGGGGTTAGTTTTAACAAAGGTAAAAGAAATAAAGATATATGGGTGTTGACACCAGAAGATATACAATATCTGTTAATTGCACCAGCCAGGAATTGTGCGGATGATTTAACCCTGACAGTCACAGCCTCATCAAAAGAAAAAACCTTATCACAACACGCATCTGTGATCAAAGACATTGTCATTGATGTCATTCCGGTGGCTGATCATCCAAGATTAGAACTCGCATCATCAGACATAGCAGGATATGTCCATCAGGAAGTTCCAATTGTGTTTAAAACACTTCAACTGACTGACACAGATGGATCAGAACAATGGGATCGAATTGAGATCGTTCATATGTCTTCAGATCTGAAATTTTCAATCGGAACAATAACAAATGGTAAACTGATGATTGATTTGTCTCATCAAGCAGAAATGGATTTGTCGGGTTGGAATTTTTCTGTTCAAGCTTCCAATGAATCAACATATACTTTTCTGATTCGTGTATTTTCAAAAGAAATAGAAAACAATGATGTGGCGATGCGTGAAGTGTGGGTAAAATTGTCTGTTCGTTTCTGATAAAATAGTCGTCAAATAAAAATGTACGATCTCGGCAATTGCAAGAACAGCGTAG
>Ga0272440_1000245_pt1 | contig 45827 bp, 22 predicted proteins | sample SSMMMBAug17_FD_192440 | JGI IMG/M metagenome (GOLD analysis project Ga0272440, IMG submission 192440) | Marine sediment archaeal communities from Little Sippewissett salt marsh, Falmouth, MA, United States - SSM-MMB-Aug17 | ecosystem: Environmental > Aquatic > Marine > Wetlands > Sediment ...
TAAATAAATTGGTGATTTCACTATGACCTAAATAACAAAATTATTTTAATATAAGTATTGAATGAGCATATGTTAATCATTTATTTTTATTGAATAATATTTATGTGTACACTTGTAGACTTATCCGATTTTAATTTAGCGTTAAGGAACTACTTTTCCCCAAATTTACCCTAACTTGTACATACGCCCTTTTTTGATTTCAATGCATTAGATATGATTTGAGATAAATCTCCTTTGCTATAAGGTTTGGGAATAAATCCTTTTGCACCATGTTCAATCGTCCATTCAACATTTTTATTCACATCCAAACCTGAAGAAATGAGAACAAAGGCATCAGGATTAATTTCACGCAGTTTGATAAAAGTTGTTTTACCATCCATGAGAGGCATCACCATATCCAGAATGACCAGATCAATAGTTTCCCAATGCTTTTTATAAAATTCAAGCGCTTCATAACCATTTCGACAGACAGACACCTCATATCCAAGATTTTCCAATATTTTGGGAACAATCTTACATACAATTTCTTCATCTTCAACGAAAAGAATATGCCCGCTTCCAGGGACCTCTTCCTGAGTTAAAGGACTGGTATTGACATTGTCAGACTTGCATGAAACGAGAGGAAAGTAGAGATTAAATGTTGTCCCTTGATTCATTTCACTATCAACTGTAATTAATCCCTGATAATTTTTTACTGTTGCATAGACAGATGCAAGCCCGAGTCCTGTTCCTTTTCCTTTATTTTTGGTGGTATAAAAAGGTTCAAAAATGTGTTTCATTGTTTCTTCATCAATACCTGTTCCAGAATCAATCACTTTTAGCAGGATATAGTCTCCTGCCGCAATTATATCCAGGTATTTTTGACAAAAACTCGCATCCAATTTAATATTCTGTGTGGAAAAAATTAATTTCCCGCCATCAGGCATGGCATCACGTGAATTAATTCCGAGATTGAGTAAGGCATTTTGAAATTGACCAGGATCACCTATAATTGTGGATATCTTTGCATTTAAATCTTGATGAAGATCTATTTTTTTATCAATACTGTGCTTTAATAAGCTGACCACCTCATGAATGATGCCATGCAAATCCACAAAAATTTCAGTCTGTGCATCTTTTCTGGAAAAAGTCAGCAGTTTTCGAGATAAACTTGATGAGTTTGTTAATCCTGCGATAATATTTGATGCATAGTCTTTTAACTTGGGATCACTCGTTTCCCATAAAAGCATTTGTGCAAATCCAAGAATACCGGTAAGTTGATTATTGAAATCATGCACAATCCCACTGGCCAAAAGTCCAACAGCTTCCATTTTTTCGGATTGATGAAGATATTGTTCATATTGTTTATTTTCTGTAATATCGCTTGCAAACATAAGAAATCTTTTTTCAGAAAGTTTAACAGATTTGATCAGTAAATAGCAAACCTCTTTATTTTTGTTGACAATTCGAATCGTATTAGAAGCATAACCCTGTTCAACAAGATTATTAACATGTTTTTCTGCTAATCCCATATCATCCTGGTAGACACACTTTTTGAGAAAATTATCCAAAAGTTCTTCTCTGGAATAACCTGTACTAAGTATTGCGGTATTATTGACCTCTAGAATAACACCCCATTCATTAAGAATAAAAATACCAATAGGCGCATGCTCAACATAGCTTCTAAATTTTTCTTCACTTGCCTGTAAATTCTTTTGCGCTATCATACGTACTGTCATTTCCAACGCCATCTCTGCCATATGTTTTACAATTTGAATATCATTATTATCGTAATTGATCTGTTTATTCGCAAATCCCATAACAGACACAATTTTTTTACTACGAAAAACAGGGACAACAAGTCCCCTGCGCAAGTCTTCTGGCTTACCCTCTACATTAGAAATATCATTATCAATAATCGGCAGGCATGTATTAATACATTCTGTCCAAAGATTTGCCAGGTAGTGTGATGCCGCATGCTGAGTGTTATTAAAATATTGCAGTGTATTTGTAGACCAAACATGAAATTCAGGCAATTCTTGATGATTATCCGAAAAATAAAAAAAGGAGATCTGACTATCTGTCAGACATTCTATTTCATCTAAAAAACGCTGAAGTAATTCTTTTAGAGGTAATCTGGAAGAATATTCAAATAATCGAAGTTGTATATCATGAATTTTTTCCTCGCGTTTTTCCCGGGTAATATCGCGGCCAATACTATTTGCGTATAACATCTTTCCATCAGCGTCAAAATAAAAACGAACTGTCCAGCTGATGTCTAAGTATTTACCTGTGGTGCGATTAACCTGTCTATTTTCAACAGTGCTGTTTGATATCTGACTTTGCACACATTTTTCAAACCATTGTTTTGTTGGAATTTTATCATCATCATGAATAAATGAAAAAGCATTCAAACCAATACATTCATCAGGTTGAATACCAAATATTTTTTGGGAGGCATGATTTGCATAAAGAAGAATACCACTGTTATCAACTTGTGTAACCAGGCTATGGGTGTCTTCAACAAATGATTTGAAACGTTCTTCGCTTTCCTGTAAGCATTCAATTGTTTGTTGGAGTCCCAATGTTCGATAATGAACACGTTCTTCAAGTTTTTCATTGAGTTGTTTGAGTTTATTGTGGGCGCACTTCAGTTCCTGATTTTTTGATTCAAGGACTTTTTTTGCATTCTGATTGGCCATATGATTTTTTACACGCAATCTTACTTCCAGATCATCAAAAGGTTTTGGAATATAATCCACCGCGCCAAGCTCAAACCCTTTTCTTTTGATTTTAGAATCATTCATCACAGAGATAAATATCACAGCAACATTTTTCAAATGTTGCTGTTTTTTTATTTGCGTGACAACATCATATCCATCCATTTTTGCCATAATAATATCAAGCAATACCAAATCTGGAACTTTGTTATTCATGGATGCCAGAGCCTGTTCTCCATCATTTACAGTTCTGATATTATAGTTTAAATCAGACAGCAACTCCTCGAGTATAATAAGATTCTCTGGATTGTCATCAACAATGAGAATATCATTTGCCAAGGGTTGGTTTTCATCTGTGATGTTATTCATTATTGTCCTTTGGTATTATTTGAGTTATGAATGGTAAAGATTCTAATTGATCGCTTTAATTTTTATCAGAATGTATCTCCAAAGTAAAGCCATTATTGGGCTCATTCCCAAAAAGTCGGATATTCCTTTTTTATAGCCCTGAAATGGCAGCAGCAACCAGCCCAGGGTAAAAATGAAGCAATGTTTAAAGCCCTTATGTTGCCAAATAAATGATGTTCCTTTACCCAAATTAGTGATTCCTGAAATTTTTGATCAATTTGACAAAATTGAGAACTTACATAAGCGAAGTTATTGAATAAATATAATATAATATTGTTCAACAGTGTGGTTATAATCTATGGCATAACAAAAACAATATCATTCAGAACCCCACAACGCTCATGCACAAGCACCCCATTGGCAAAATAAGAACGATAATGCATCACATCAAAATTATACACCAGGTATTTTCCTGGAAATCGTTCATTCTTGATCACTTTCCAATGGTTGCCATCAGATGACATCAGTACTGCATCTGCCATAATTTTCCTGGCAGGCATCCAGTCTTGATTGTTTACCCAGAACAAATGATCATCAGTGCTTTGAATGCGTTTTACCAGCCCTTTATCATTCATATACCAGATTTCTCGTATATGATCCGATTCCTTAGTATACATCTTTTTTACCTGATCTCTCTTTCCATTATACGCCAAGACCCACTCGCCCACCTGAATATTTTTAATTTCTTTTTGACTTCCATCAGCCATATAGATCAGTGTGTCTGGGGTAAAACAAGGAAAGTCACCAGTGAGTCTTTGACCAGGTCGGGTTGATGGCCCTATGCCTCCCCCATCTGAGCCCGCTTGCACAAACTGCTGCGCAAAGCAAGAAATAGCATTTCCTATAAAGGACACAGGGCTTGTGATCATTCCAACAGCATTGTAAAGCGTTATGCCAACGATCAAGCCATTGGCAACCCCCAGACCAGCGCCACCATAACAAAATGTTCTGCCTCTGTATGCACTGTTCAAACCAAGCAAGCCTTCTGCAAGCTCTGCAAAACCACCTGTAACACAATCTGCATAATTGCCTGTATCAAATCTTTTTCTTGACAGGTCATCACCATAATATACCAGTCGATAAGGAACATCCATTTCTTCCATGGCACCAAGCTCTGGAACATATGAAATTAAGGGTTCCAGGAGCCCCCAGGATGTTTGTGCTGTGTCTATGTTCAGATCATGAATTTTTATCAGGCCATAATTTTTTACTTTGACAATAAAATCTGCTTGAAAATCCGGCCTGACATTTACAAAATCTTTTTTCGGTGGATCCAAAACCAAAACACCAGCAGGTACATGGGTTTCAAATGTTTGTTCGATTTTGACTTCATAACGATCAGTAAATGGCACGGGCGCTACTGTAAAATTAATTGTCACCAGACTTCTTGATAACATTATTTCTACAAGTTGTTCCTGGTCTGCACCAATATTTACGACCCCTGCTTTTGATGTATGCCCTGATGCCACTACTTTCCATGACCATTTACCTTCCTGTAAATCTGTAATATGCGCCTCACCTTTGTCGTTGGTTCTAACTGGCTCAAAGTCTTTTTGGATGGCTGTATTTCGCAGAAAAATTCTTGCGTTTTCAACTTTCTGACCAAGAATATTGGTCACTTTAAATAGTGAAGATCCATTTAAATTTGAGGTGATCATTGCAAATAGCCGGATATCAAATGTCTGATCTGCATTTGATCCCTTGATAACAATTTTGTCTTCATGATATCCAAAAAATGTGTCTTCAGGCGGCATGAATATAACATCAAAGGTAAAGGTATCCCCTACATGTAAGTCTGCAATGGTAATTTGTTTGGTCTCATTGTTTGGTAAATTGGTTGTCATCCAGTTAATCTTCTGAGGCAGTATCATTTCAACATCGCGTAAATCTTCCAGGCCATTATTTTTTATGGTGACAGATATGGTTTTCATTTTACCGCGATCAATGCTTAAATCAACAAATCCCGCTGAAGGATATACAACTGATATAATTGGTTCTGCTGGTAAAAGGCTCACTGCACCTTTAAAAACAACGCTTGCACCTTGTGATGAAATAAATGTATATGCAACACCAGCATTTGCTGGAGCATCAATAGCGGCATGTAAACTGAGATCTACAGATCGCTTTTCTCCTGGGCCAAGAATAAAATTATCATAGTGAACATTTCCATCAAGCCTTTGTTCTTCGATGTCGTGACCTTCATTATCAATGATATATGATCTGAAATCAAAGGTAAAATCAGTCAAGGTGTGTTCGCCAGGATTGTAAAGTTCTACAGCAAAATCCATTGTGTCTGCTTTGGACATTCTAATATCACCGGTGGCCGGCGTACAGTACAAGCGGAACAAATCAAATTGATCTTGATCAATGGTATCAAATACATCGGGATGAGCGGCCCAAATCATAAAGCTGCCGCTAAGCCCCATTGGTGGTTGATAAATATAAGTATAATTGCCAGATTCATCTGTTTGCACATTTTCAAACCATTTGAATCCTCTGCTATAAAAACCGACTTTTAAATCAGTTTCTGGTTGGGGCACATTTGCTTGTCTATCAATGGCCTGACCGCTGATAATAATGGGTTCATTGTTCGTATATACATCCTTTTGCGTGCTGGCTGTCCCAAAATATTCAGACCGGGTGATACCCGATTGAAAATGCCCTGTAATCAAGCCTGATTTTATGGCCGGCTGGTCTTCCATATGATAGTAGGTCTTCTCAATAACACCTTCAAATGTCAGTATGTCTCCCTTTTCCAAGGATTCTGGAACCATAATGCGCGTTTCAATCCATTTTTTTGAATGTGGGGCGATTCTTACATAAGCCGTGCCATCATTTGTAACCCTGGTGCCAGATGGAAACCCATTGAATCGAGTTTTGCTGATCACAACCCCCGCTTCATTTTTTATTGCAACATAAATATCGCCTGGGTCCGCGCCATTGTTTTTGCTAACAACAACATCCATGTCAGCAAATCCATGGTTGATCATGCACAGCATGATATTGGCATAACCGCCTGATAATGGAATCGCTTTGGTGCTGATTTCCAACGCCTGTCCAGGTCTTTCAATATCGGTCAATTCAAAGGCACGTGTGTAAATGACCTGATTACCGCTTTGGTCCATTTGAATGGTTTTTATTGTCAATAATCTGTCATGGATTTCTGAGCCGGATGGTTGAATAATTGTTTTCGAATAGGCACTATTTTCAGGTAACAGCATATCCAAGGTTTTTTTCCAGGTGAATATGGGCATGCCATCACTGTGCATATCCAGTTGTATCTGATACACCGGCATCATATGAATTGTATCATTATTCTTGATAGATAATTGATATCGATTGAAAACATTGCTTATCAATGGCCTGGAATGCTGATTTTCATCAGGATTTGTTTGTAAGCCCAGTTGCACCGGATAAATATTTACGACCCGCGCAGGACTTTCTTTCTCCTGTACATTGACTGCACGAATATCGTATTGCAGCATAGATGTGCCAGAATAGAATGTGTCTACAAACTCGTTTTTTTCGAGAACTTTAGTGTTCAGTTTTTTGCCTCCCCTGTAAATATTATAGCCAACGACTTTATTATCATTGTTTTGCCAGTGAATATGGGGCACCTGTTCATGCGCCATTTCCACCACAACTTGACTGACAGCACCCACTGCCATGCTAAAATCAACTGCTGGGGAGGGATTTTCATTTTTGACCGGATCAACAGCAGCAACAATATATTCATAATCACCGCCTGTTGGTGGATGATCAATCCATTGGGTCTGATGGCCTTCAATTGTACAAATGTTTACGCCATTTCTGTAAATATGATAATGTGCTACTGCTTCAGCAGGCATATCCCAGGACAAAATAATTCCTGTTTGACCCATGACAATGATAACATTATTGGGTGGATCTGGCGGCATTCGATCTGATGCAGTGCTTACAATATTTGAATAACTGCTTTGTGCGCCCCGCCTTTCTGCACGCACGCCATAACAATATGTACCATCTGTTTCAGGTGAATCAAGATATTCTGTAACTGTAATATTGCTGGCAATCATGTGGGTGGGGCTTATAGAGCAATCTCCTGGGCTTTGAAAAACCTGATACGTTTCTGCTTTTTCAGAAATATCCCATGAAAGATGAATATGGCCGCCCGATTTAGGAATTGCTCTTAAGTGTTCCGGTGAATCTGGTGGATCTGGCAGGCTTGTGTTAAATATTTCAAGGATTTGGCCCCTGTGAATTTCTTTTCCCAAATTGCCATGTATATCCATTGCCGATATTTCAAAGATTGCATTTCCTTTTCCCATATCTGTTCTTAATTGAAGTATGCCATTCCAGATGGTATCTGATCCAGATAAAGCAACATGAACAGCATTGCCTTCAGGCGGATTGAATGTGAGCATGGGCATCATGCCAGGCTTAATTTTTTCGTTAAATGTCAGGGCCAGGGCAATGTCAATACTTTCTGTGATTTTAACCGGTGGATCGGCCTCAATAGTGATTGCCGCAACAGGGCCATCTGTATCTATCACAAAATCAGGCCCTGATGGTTGCCCCTTATACATATTGCCTGCCATATCTTTTCCAGAAACAACGATAATTGCTGTGCCTGATTTTGTAAGTTCTGTGATCTCATAGATGCCTTGATAGTGGTAATCATCCACTTTTGTTAATTGAACAGATTCGGGGCTTGACATGCCAGCAGGGGATATGGTCAGACCTGGTTTTTGAAAAAGTTTTTCACTGACAGTCAAAATGATATCAACAGTACCCTGACCAAAAGGCGGCATTTTGTCTGATGATATCTCAAAAGAGGGTGCTGTTTGATCATAGTCAATTTCTACGATATTTGAAAGACTGCTTAAATTACCCGCTTTATCAATGCCTTCAATGGCGTAGAAATATCTGCCATCTCCAGGGGGGGCATCAATATAGGCAAGATCAATACAGTTTTCTTTCAGTAATGTCGCCATGTCTGAATCTGTAAAAAATGCATCATGACGATAAATATGAAAGGCAACTGGACGTTCCCCGGTTTCAGCATACTTGAATCGCAAAGCAATACCAAGACCTGCATGAATCTCAGGTTCAAGAAGCAATGGTGCATCAGGCGTGTCAGTATCCAAAATAATATTAACTGATGGTGACATACTGATTCCAGTATCATCCAATGCTGATACGATCAAAATGTTTGATCCTTCAACCAGTGTCACATCTGACAGTGCAAAGGATCCATCAGATGATGCTGTAACAGCACCTGCCATATATCCATTTCTTGTGATCTGAATTTTCATGCCAGGTTCAGCCATACCGCTAACTGTTATGGCATCTGTATGCACAAGCAAGTCGTTTGCGGGTGCCAGAATATTAGGCTGTATGGGGGGTGAAATCTGAAGCATAACATTAATTTCTTCTTTTACAATATTTCCAGCAAGATCTGTTGCAAGCAGTTTGACCCGATGAATGCCATCATCCAGGTATCGGACATCCCAATCATATGAAAAATTTATACCCATTGTACGCTTTATTAGATGGTCATCCAGGAAAAACGCAATCGTGTCCATACCAAATACAGCACTCGCACTGGCGTTAACAGTGAAAGGCCGACTGATTTTCTGGCTTTCAGAAAGATTAAAATGAGTAATTACAGGACCTTCTGTAATATATGTCAGATTCAATGATAGTTTATCCGATAGAGCGCCTGTGCCACTTTTAAACTGAACAAAAATCGTTTTATTTCCACCATTTTCCGATAAAGAAAATGTATGATTTTTATGAAATGGCTGAAAAAATTCAGATTTGAATGCAGAATCTTCACTCATGCGCATTTCTTTAGCGCCGCGGCAGGCAAACTGTAAATCAATCGCTCTACTGCCAACAGTTGTTTGTCGGTTGACTGGAGCAATGGCAGGCGTGAGTAAAGGTTCATCCTCTAGAAAAGGTGCATAGGACACAATGCCTGATAATTGACTTTCGATAATCGTTGCATCTGTTGATGCCCAAAAGTTATCAATTGCATCCAGTGCTGTTGTGCCTGTTACTGCGGCATTTTTGTTGCCATTATCTCTGATTATGGATTGCCTGATAGACATCATTGATGAATCATCCATTTGAATGCCAGTATTGTTATTGACAATGTAGGCTTCATTGGTGGTTATCATGGATTTATTCTCAAGACCAATCCCCAAGGTATTATTCAGGCAGGAAAAGGCATTAATGATGGGGGATGAATTATTCAACTGAAGCCCCTGTCCATATTGAATATACACATGGGAGAGGTTTGAATTGCCTGCATTGTCAATGATACGAATGCCTTCCCAATCCCCAGGATTTGCAGCAGATGTCTTTTCATTTTCAGAAGTAAACACAATAGGATCAATGGCAGTGCCCTGAGCAATCAATGCACCGGATTGAACTGTAATTCCTGTATCATTGGCAAAATAAACATGGGTGCCAGGGGTAATGGTCATTTGGGCTCCATTTGTAACGACAAGTGAAGCATAAATAGCAATTTCTTTTTCATCGCCACTGCCCAAAACAATATCATTTGTAATATGGCCGGCATAAGGATCTGACCATTCTTGTGTGAATACTTCTTGTGTACAGGCCTCAAAAACATTGCATGCAGCCACTGCAAAATAGTAGTGTTTCTTTCTGTTCAAATCTTTTACTGTAAACTGCTTGAGATTTTTTGGAAAAATTTTCTTTGGCTGTAAACCATCCAAAGAATGAAATGCGGTCTCCTCATAAAACAATTGATAGCTATCAAAACCACAAATGGTATCACCATCATAATTTGTCCATGAAATACTCGCAGCATCCCCATCCTTTGCCGGTGAAATTTCAATTTGAACAGGTTTTGGAACTGTTGTTTCAATCATCAATTCCAGCGGGTTGACATCAAGAATTCGATTACCGGTTTTATCAACAGCAATAACAGTAATGAAATAATGTCGATTTAATTCAAGTGCTGATAACTCATAGGTTCGCTCATTTCGCTCAAGCCAGTCCAATGGTGCATGATCAACAATTGTGTAAAAGGGAGTATCTTTTTGGAGAAATATCTGAAATCCAGCGAGGTCATCTGATGCACAATAATTTGGCCAGGCTATTGTTGCACCATCACAGGTTAATGAATGGATGGTGGGAGTTGGCGATTGTGGTGGTGTGGCATCAAGAATAAATGAGTAAATATTTGTCAAGGGAAGCATAATATTTCCAGCCATATCTTCACAATCGGCAATTTGTGTAATTTCTATTTTACCATCCATTGTGTTGATAAATTGCATGTCAGGTGTAAGGTAGGTATCATTGGGATAAAGGGTTGTCAGCCATGTACCATCATTGCCTGGTTCAGGATGATGTTCCCCTGTGCTGTCCATATGAATTGAGGGTTTGATGTCCGGGTTCATGGATGTGTTAAATTGTATGGACAGGCGATAATTATCAACCGCTCCTACAGGACTGATATAATTACCCTGGATTTGAACCATTTCAGGCATCACTGTATCATTGAGATTGAGCATTGCAGTATTTGAAATGACATTACCTGCTTTATCTGCTAGAATTTTTGAAGGAATGACTGTTTCATTGCCATCTATGTTAAAACCCCGAGTAATTTGGACATTACATTGCTTAAAATGGCTGTCCCAATGAATGATATTGACATCACCATAGGTTTTTCCTGATGGTGATAAATTGTCATTGGCTTCACTGCTGTTGTTTGAAAGGGAGGATTGATTCATTGGTTCACTAAATGTGAAGATATACCAGTCACCAATGCTGACTGTTCCACTACCATCAGTATCATCAAACTGCACTGCCAGAATTTCTGGTTGAATCAAATCCTTGCCAGTCAGATAATGTTTTCCTTGGACAGTATTTCCTGCAATGTCACAGACAAAGTTTCCAGGGATAACAAGCTCATCACCCACAATGGTAAAAGATTGTGTCACTGTCAGTGTTAGTGTTTGTGCATTTGAAGACCAGATTAGATGATTCCTATGGCCATAAGTCATCCCGCCATGGGGCCTAAGATGAATGTTAGCATCCTGCGTATTGTCTTGAATGACAGACACATCCATTGTTTCATTAAATTGAAAAATATACCTGTCCCCCTCACTGAGGATTTCATTATTGTCTATATCCTGCCAGGTCAACGCAGTAAAAATGGGTGCAATGGAGTCTGTAGTATTTAAATTGGTGGATCCAACAGCTGCATTGCCAAATAGATCGGTGAGTTGTTCTGGTTTGATCAGTTCATTGCCTGTAATTGAAAAGCCTTCGGTTAGAGTAATTACCACTGTTTTATTGTCCGCTGTCCACCGGCTTGTATTTACTGTGCCATAAATGAGATCTCCATCAACAGCCAGGCGTTCATTGGCATCAGTTGTGTTGTTGCGCAAAAGTGAAATGTCCATTTCTTCAGAAAAATGAAAGTAGTATTCATCACCCAGGGTCAGACTTTGACTGCCATCACGATCATTGTATTCAATTCTTTCCAGGTGCGGAGGTGTCAGTTCCTTGATACTTTGCATTAGAAAGATTTCTGGCACGGCTGCACGAATGGATGTATCTGGATTATCGTGAACAAACTTAAGCTGCAAATCGCCACTGGCATAAAAAGATGAGGGAATTGAAAACTCAAATTGCACTGGATTGCGCCATGGCATAACCATTGATGCATGAATCCTGTTATCATTTCCATTCGTCAAACTCTGAAAGCTATTGCCAGGATCGCCATTATAATAACTTACCCGAAGGTGATAAGATGTTGACCTTTCCAGTCCAGTATAATGAATAGTGACGTGATTCTTGTCCCAGGCAATTGTTCTATCCGGCCTTTTTTGTGCTGTATCCCATTCATTTGAAAGCGCACCCTGGATCAATTCTGGCGCTGATATTGATCCCTGATGAAGGGGCAGGTCTTCTCTGAAATTAATATATGAGAATGATGTTGCCACAGTGGTTTGAAAATATTCATAATTCACATTGTTATTCACAGCATTTCCAGTACCTTCCGGATTGCTTGTTTCCTGATAGGGACCGCTGGCATCTGTATCACCCCACCAGCAATAGGTAGCATCCAAAATGTTGGATGTTTGATTGTTCACCCCATAGTTTCGATTCATAAATATGCGGTTGTTGGATAGTATGGGATCAGAATTATGTAATATTTCGATGCCATCAGAAAGGTTGGTGGATATGCTGTTAAAGGAAATCTGCGGGTAAGAATTTCCATTGATAAAAATGCCATCCTGAGTATTTCCCCATATTTTGTTGCCAATGATGGTGGGAGAAGAATTATATATTTGGATTGCATTATTTGATTGGTTGGACAATTCACTGTTTTCAATCGTGATATCAGCGCTGTAGATATTCAGAAACTGGCTATAGCGCATTATAACATGATTTAAATGAGATTCATTTTCAAAATAAGAATCCTGAAATGTGAGGCCTTCCCAGTCTCCATTGACAGGAATGGATTGCCAGGCATCTTCATTGGTGTCCCCGCCATGATTATCATCTTTTATTGAAGTAAAAACTATTTTGTTGGATACATTGGCATTGGCAATCAGTGCGCCATCAACATAAATTTGGGCGTTGCTTGCAAATTTCACGATTACCCCGGGTTCAATATGTAAAAATGTATACACTGGCACATAAATTTGATTATACACAATGTAGGTGTTCACTTCATTGGGCGTGCCTTTGCCCCAAATTCGAAATACGATATCATGATGAAGACTGTTTCCCAATAATTCAATTTGTTTGGTTGTATTCGGCCACAGTGTATTGGTATCATCAGGAAAGGCGGATACTGGTATTCTCAAAGACACTTTATTGTTGATAATTGTATTGTAGGTGATTGTCTTTGTATCTGCATTATCATCAAAAAATATTCCATAGTTGGTATTGTTTGTAATGGTATTGCTGTTGATCATAGGGCTGGCATATTGAACATGAATTCCTGTATCATTTCCTGAAATTAAATTATGTGAATCAAATGGTGCGCTATTGCCATAATGATGAATTCCCGCATTGGTGTTATTGGAAATGACATTGTGCGTTATTTGTGATGATGCGTGATAGGTATAAATACCAATGGATGATGCATTTGATGATTCGCCATTCATCAATGTAACCTCCGATTGATCAATATAAATATTGGTTGTTCCATACAAGACCCGGACATATTCCAGGTGGGAGGGCTCAGCATTGACAAAGAAAATTTTATCCCAATAGCCCTTTGTTCCGGTTGAATCGCCATCATTGTTGGTATCGCCACCATGAGTGTCATCAGTGAATGCAGTAAATATGATTGGATCGGTTTCAGTTCCATGAGCAATCAGACAGCCAGAAACAATAATACGCGTATTCCTGGCCAATTTGATAATTGCACCCGCCTGAATCTTTAGCTGCACATCTGATGGAATGGTCAGATGCGAAGAAATATAATACAAGCCGCTGCCAATGGTTGTATTGTGTGAAAGTTTTCCAGAAAGCGTAATATATGAATTTTGCACATTCATTGTACTGCTGCTGATACTGATCCCATTGCTTTCATTGGGAACTTCATCATAGGTTGTCATTTTAAAATAGTATGTCATATTTTCTTCAAGATTGCTGATATGATAACTGCTTGCATGTCTGTCCAGGCTATATGGCATTGTATTGTTAAAATCCGGCGGGTTGTTGCCAAACATGATGCCATCTGTGGAAACATACAGGAGTTGACCCGAAAGATCACTTTCAGTGTTAGGCGAAGGCGACCAGCTCAGGAAAAAGGCTGGTGCCATGCCAGGAATCTGGGTGACAGTTGCTTTTAAATCAGTAATGTCATCCGGGGCAGTGGTATCTGGAACAATTGTGGATTCGATAGGGTCTGTAATCGCAGAAGTTGTCTTATTACCCGCATGGTCTACCGCACTTACATAATAATAATATGTCATGCCATTGCTGACAGTGTTATCAATACAGTGGTGTGCGTGAGAACCTATTTGTGCGATAAGCACATAGTCGAATTTGTTATCACTGCGATAGACATCATATCGCACAAGATCGGCATCCAAAACCATGTCCCAACTTATAATAATACCATATGCGTCACTTAAATTCTGTGCCAGAATGTTTTCTGGTGCAGCGGGAACACTGGTATCAATATGAATGAGAACTGTTTCTGGTGCTATGCCAATATTACCAGTTATGTCTGTTGTCCTGGCATGAATTTGATAATTTCCAGATTCAGGTGAATCCCAAGAATATTGCCAGATCCCAGTACTTCCAATGGATGAAACCCCATGCCATTGCGTTGTGCCTTCATCTTGCTGTATGCCGACCGAAACTTTCTGAATAACTGAATCTGCATCAGTTGCCAGTCCAGAAATAACCATTTGTTTTCCAGACAAAATGTCGCCATTTCGAGGGCTGGTAATATGTATTTCTGGCGGCACGTGATCTGATACGCAATGTTTCATTAAAATAAGGCCAGACAACACAGTTCGTAAACCAGAAGTTCTGTTAAAAAAGAGTTTTAAATTGCCATTTTCGATGGATGATGATGGCACCGCATAATCATACTGCACAGGATATTGTTCGGGTAGCCCCATGGGTTGTTGAATCATGTGATCATGGATATCGCTTACATATTGAATGCTGTTTTGGGTATCCATGTTCAAATATGTTACAAACATTTGATAGGCTGCATCTGATGCCAGTCCAATATATTCCGCAGTTATGGGTTGGTTATCAAGTCTAAATAGTATGGAATGGGTATTGGTTTCCCCCCACTCAGTTGAAGCCTTTCCTGTCAAGACCGGCTGAAGAATACCATATCCATAATGATGGTTCACGCCAGCATTAAAGCAGTAATATTCTGTACCATCCACTCGATATGGATCAATGAGAACCTGATCAGAGATTTCATCGCCAAAACCTTCTCCCATTAGGCTTGGGCCATTTTGCGCACCCCACCAATTGTCTCTGGCACTGATAATTTGATTGGATAGGTTTCTGATACCATATTCCTGATTTGCAAATATTTCACATCCAGTCAGGCTGGCAGTGACACTATTGTTGGTTTCAATGCCATCGCCAAAATTGGCAAACAGCCTGCTGTCAAGAATTGTATGATTGCCGGATGCATCCAAATGAATACCATCTTGGGTATTGCCGAAAATATCTGTGTTGAATATATTTAGATTGGCCCGAAATCCCCTGATCCCATTGTAACCTGAATTGGAAATGGTTGTATTATTGATCACAAGATCACTTTCATACACATATATATTTCCTGATTGCGCATTTCCGCCAAAACGAATTACTGCATGATCAATAATGCTCTCATCTGAATTTCTAATAAAAGAAATACCTTGCCAATCTCCATTTAAAGGAATCGTATGATAGTGATCACGATTGAAATCGCCGCCATACAAGTCATCTTTGTAAGAAGTAAAAATAATGGGGTGTGATGCTGTTCCTGATGCAAACATTTTGCCTCTGATATCAAGGCCTGCACCGGAATAAAACTTGACAATAACCCCTGGATCAATTGTCAGGGTCGCGTTTTCACTGATTATCATCATATCTTGAATTTGATAGGTGTTGATTTCATGATCCTGACCTGCAAAAAGCAATTTCAGGTGAAGATCTGTTGAACGTTCATTTCCCAGAATCCATAAGCCATTGATTGTGTTGGGACTTAAAATGTTGCCATCATCAGACCCTGGCACAATGCTTGCCGGCAATAATGCGGATTGTTTGTTTCCTGTAATCGTATTTTCTTTAATTACCGATGTATCCACTGCCTGATAAAAATGGATACCCCATTCTTGATTGTCTGTGATGGTATTCTTTTCAATTGCCGGTGTTGCGCCATCCACATAAATGCCATTGAGATTGTTTGAAATAATATTTTCAATTATCTGAGCAGTTCCTTTAGAATAATACTGGTATAAAAAAATGCCATGATCTTGACAGTTGACAATCTGTGAATGATTGATCAAAGGAGAAGCACAATTATACAAACATACACCATAGGAACTGCTGTGATTGATTTCAGCAAACGCCATGTCAACAGTGGCATCATTCATAAACACAGCACCATAGCCTCCATAACCCGCGTATCGAATGATAACATGCTCCAGCCGCGTTAAGAAATCAATCACAGAATCTGAAAAGGAAATATGCTGCCAATCGCCGGCCTTCCCCCTACTGAATCCATTGCCATCAGTATCACCGCCAAATTCATCATCCTGGTATGATGTAAATACGATCTTGTTTGTCTCATTACCCACAACATAAAATGCGCCTTGAATATCAAGTCGTGCATTTCTTGCAAATTTCCAGACCATACCAGGATTCAGTCTCAGCATAACGCCTGCAGGAATGGTTACGTTTCCACTGACCTGGTAATATGTATGAATGGGTGAAGATGCAAGTTCAAGATTTCTATTTAAAGTATTACCAATAAATTCAATATGATTCTTTGTATTGGGATAAAGCGTATTTCCAGCCTCTTTGCCTGGCAGTGCTGAAAAAGGTACGCGGATCGGAATGTTGTTATTTGTGATCACATTACGTGTCAGCACAGGGCTGTCTGTGACATTATTAAACAGGATACCATAATTGGCGTTTTCAGTAATGATATTGCTATCAATGACAGGCGTTGCATATTGAAGAAACATACCGCTGCCATCATTGTTGGCAATTGTATTATTGATAATTTGTGGTGATGCACTATAAATATAAATACCATGTGATGCACCATGTTTGATTTCGCATGATTTGATCAATATATCTGATTGATAAATATAAATGCTGCCATCTGATCCCGCATAATGAATGTTTACGTATTCCAGAATTGATGATGTTGTATTTGAAAAGTGAAGTTTACCCCATGCCCCTTTTTCTCCGGTTGAATCGCCATCACCATTGGAATCGCCACCAAAGCGATCATCAGCGTAAGCAGTAAATACAATTGGTTTTTCTGATGTTCCCACTGCATGAAGTGTTCCCTGGATGAAAAGGTTTCTATTGGGCGCCATTTTGATGACAACCCCGGGTTTGATTGTCAGGCATATGTTTGCAGACACTGTCAGATTCTTATTGACATAATAGATACCGGCTGCCCATGTGGTATCAGAATGAATTGTGCCAGATACAGTTGTCACAGCAGTATTGGAAGGCGTTACAGATGCACTGATTATACCATCACTGATATTGCCTGATGAATCCTTTGTTCGAATTCTTATGCGATACGATGTTTCATTGATTAAATTCTCTAGGAGATAATTATTTGCTTCTTTCCCCAATTGGATTGAATTTTGCCAGGAGTTACCATCATCCAGGGAGATATCAAGTATTTGATTGATCAAATCAAGGGCACTATTCAGGCTATTTGTCCAGCTTACGTAAACGAATTGATTACCAGCAATCGCATTTAATTGGGAAATGTCTTCTGGAGGAATATTGTCAGGCATTTGATTGTCAATGGCAATTACAGGTCCATAAATGTTTGAAAGGCTGATATTACCGGCCAAATCCTGAGTTTGGATTTTGTAATAATATGCTTGTTCATTATCAATGCCCGAATCTGTATAATCATTGATACCAGCTGCCACTGTTTGAATGTGTGTAAAGGGATCATTCAAATTGCTTGTACGTAAAATATTGTATTGTGAGACATCATTTGCACCTGTACCATCATCAGAAGATAACTGCCATAAAAGCGAAATCGTGGATCCATTATCTTCCGGTGTATCAAAGGCTGAAATATGTGATACAGGTTCGGGGGGAGTGGTATTGACAACAACAGAAATGCCTGTTTCAGGAATTTCAAGATTTCCAGCCTGATCTCTAGCGCGTGCATACATTACAATTGGGCCATCACCAGACAATTGCCATTGATAGATCCATCGACCCTGACTCTGAAGCTGCGTTACCGGATACCATAGCATATCTTCACCCTGAGCCACACCAACTTCAACATGTTGAATATTTCCCCCATCATCAGTGGATCGCCCCCTGATTTCAATTGTATCTGAAGATAGATGCTGTCCGGCCTGTGGTAAATCAATGACTGATACAGGAGATTGAATATCTGTTGTATTGGTGCGGGCGATAATCCACACCTGGGAAATAACTGCTCGATATCCATTGTCCTTGACAAATTTTAATAGAAGATTGCCAGATGCATGGGATGCTGATGGCAGGTAGAAATGATATAAACCGGGAGAATTGCCAGAAACATTTAATTTGCGATGAATTTCTACATCGCGGGCATCCAGCAGTCGTTGGATATTTCCACCAATGCTGTCAGTATGATCTGCATTGTAGTAAGTGAGAAAAATTTCAAAACGTGATGCTGTATCAATGGATGGATACGATAAAATCACGTGATCCAGATCATAGAGCGTACTTTTTACAGGATCAACGCCCCATTCTTTGCTGGCAGTCCCCTTCATCACAGTAGGACCGGCAATCGTACCACTACTGGTATTATCGCCAGCATTAAAATAATTAAAGGATGTGCCTTCTGTCAGAAAGGGTTCATAGCGCACATTTTCACTGATAGGATTTCCAGTGCCTGCACCATTGCCGCCTGGACCATCAATGGCTCCCCACCAGTTATTTTCTGCATAAATGGTATTGACCGAACTATTCTGAATACCATATTTCAGATTACCAAATATTTCACAATTTGAAATGTTTATGCTGACACTGTTCGTGGTGTGGATACCATCATCATAGTTGGCAAATATTTTACAATGGCTGATCTGATAGGTGCCTCTACTTTCCAGGTGGATGGCATCTTGAGTGTTGCCAAATAGTTCGCTGTTCACAATTGTACAGTTAGACTGGTATCCTCTGATACCATTTGTACTTGAATTGGCAATGATACTGTTTTGCATGTGAAACCCGGAGGCATAGGCATAAATACTGCCATTATTGGCCCTGCCAGCAAAGCGAAGTATAACGTGATTCAGTGTGCATGCATCGGCATTGGCCTGACTTGATAGAAAAATACCGCGCCAGTCGCCATTCATCGGACCGGATTGAAAGCCATCATGATTAAGATCGCCGCCATATCGGTCATCTTTATAGGATGTAAACACAATGGGATTGTCAGGTTCGCCGGATGCTATCAATGCGCCATTGATTTGCAATCCTGCATTTTCGTAAAATTTTAGGATAACTCCAGGATCTATATTCAATGTGGTATCTTTGCTAACTGTGAGGGTATCGTATATCAGATAGGTATGAATTTCATGATCCTGACCATCATTGAGGCATGAGAGATGAAGATCTGTGCTACGTTCATTTCCACGAATCCATATGCCATCATATTGATTGGGCATTAAGATATTCTCATCATCTGCTGATGGCAATGCGCTGGCCGGTATAAGAATGCCTTGTTTGTTATCTGTAATAGTGTTTTTGGTGATTACCGGCGCATCAATGGCCTGTTGAAAATATATGCCCCAATCTCTGTTGTGAGTAATGGTATTGTTGTCAATGACTGCCAGGGCGCTATTTACAAATATACCATTTTCATTGTTAGAGAGCTCATTACCTATAAATTGCGGGTTGCAGCTTTGATAATAACAATAGCTGTAAATACCATGACTTTCACAGTTGTGGATCGTGTTGCCCTGAATATAAGGTGATGCATTCTGAATATACACACCATATGAACTGTTATTTCGAATGTCACTTGAAATTAAGGCAATGTCCGCACTGATCATTTGTACGGCACCGGTGTTAGAATATCCAGCATATTGGATGATTACATGTTCCAATCGTGTAAGAAAATCAATCACAGAATCGGAAAAGTAGATATCTTGCCAGTCCCCTGGATGCCCTGTACTATGGCCATCATCATTGCTATCTCCACCAAAAGTATCATCCCTGTATGATGTGAATACAATTGGATGGGTGTCAGTCCCTTTTGCATAAAAAGCCCCATGCACATACAATCGTAAGTGGTTGCCTATTTTCCAGATAATTCCGGGTAAAACAGTAAGTTTCACACCTGCTGCAATGGTTGCGTTGCCTTCAACCTGACAGTAAACATTAATGGATGTGGGGTCAAGCAAAAGATTTCTGGTAAGCGTATTGCCCATAAATTCTATTTTATTGATGGTGTTAGGCGCAAGTTCATTATTGGCATTTTTATCAGGCAGTGAAGAAAATGGTAGGCGCACAGGAACATGATTGTTAATAATGGTATTGTGGGTGATTTGTGTACATGCGCTGGCATCATTGAAATAGATGCCATATTCTTTATTGTTTGTGATATGATTGCCATGAATTTCTGGGGTTGCGTATTGCAGAAAAATACCATGTTTGTCATTGTGGGTAATGGTATTATCTGTAATTTTAGGAGATGAAGAATAACAATAAATGCCATGAGAGGCACTGTTTGAAATTTCACAATTTTCAATAGTTATATCAGATTGATACAGATGAAGGCTCCCATTTGATCCGCCATAACGTATAATCACATGAGACAGGATGGATGTATCTGCATTATTGAATAATAATTTTGTCCAATCGCCTTTTTTGCCAATGGATTCACCATCACCATTGGAATCCCCTTCAAAAAAATCATCTGCATAAGATGTAAAAACTATCGGAGCGTCACCAGTACCCTTAGCGATAAGCGTGCCATAAACAGTGAGATTTTTGTTTGTACCAAATTTGACAACCACCCCGGGTTGAATGGTCAATGTCACACCAGTATTGATGGTCAGATTATTATTGACATAAAAAACACCGGCAAACCAGATGGTATCTCTATCAATTTCGCCTGAGATCGTTGTGACAGCTGTCCCAGTTGGGGTAAGGGATGCTGTAGATAGACCCTCACTGATATTACCAGATGAATCCTTTGTTCGTATGCGGATACGATAGTGGGTTTCATTGTTCAAATTGTCAATAAACCAGGTATCTGTTTCTTTGCCCATGTGAATCGGGTTTTGCCAGGTAATGCCTTCATCAGTGGAGATATCAAGCAATTGATCCACCAGATCCAAAGCGGTATTGATACTTTTTATCCAGCTTACATAAATAAATCCATTGCCGGCATTGGCATTCAATTCTGTGATATTTTCAGGCGGGGTATTATCTGGAAGGGTATTGTTGATAGAAATGACCGGTCCATAAACAGTGGAAAAACTGTGATTTTTAGAGAAATCAATTGTTTTGATGCGATAATAATAAGACTGCCCATCATTGGTTGTGAGATCAGTGTACGTATTCATTCCTGCATTTACACTGCCTACATTTGAAAAAGGACCATTTTCAGTCATACTTCGCTCAATTTCATAGCAAAGGATATCATTTGCGTTTTGGCCATCATCAGAAGACAGTTGCCATGAAAGAACCATTTGCCCCCCAGCATCATCGGAAACATCATATACAGACAAAGCACTGGTCGATTGTGGCAAACGATTATTTACTATAACAGAAATGCTTGAGCCGGCAGTTTCGAGATTACCGGTCATATCTCTGGCACGTGCATACAATGTGTATGTACCATCTGAAGGCAGTGTCCAGATATATGACCACTGGCCATTGCTTTGAAGTTGCGTGACCGGATACCAGGACAATTTTGTGCCAACATTTATGCCAATTTCTACGCCCAAAATGCCACTGTTATTATCTGTAGAGGTGCCTGTAATTTCAATGGCATTGCCAGACAAATATTGTTTGTCAATAAGCTGTGAAATTTCTGACACTGGCGGTTCAATGTCATTTGTTTGAGCACGTTCAATAATCCAGACCTGAGAAATAACTGCCCGATATCCATTTTCACGAATAAATTGTAATTTGAGTTGGCCCTGGTCATAGGTTTGATGAGGCAGATAAACATGATACTGCCTGGGAGTATTACTCGCAATATTAACATTGCCATGAATTTGATAATCATTGTGATCCACAAGTCGTTGAATATTTCCACCAATACCGGAAGTATCATCTGCATTGTAGCAGTTTAAAAAGATCTCATAACGTAAATCAGGATCAATGGATTCGTAATCCAGAATCACACGATCCAAATCATATAGCATGCTTTTTCTGGCGTCATTTCCCCAGGCTGTGCTGGTGATGCCCTGCCTTACAATTGGGCCTGGGATTGTGCCTTGACTCATGTTGGGGCCGGCATTGAAATAAGAAAACTGTGTGCCCTGAACAAGAAAATCGGTAAAATCTACATTTTCACTGATTTCATCGCCATCGCCATCAGCAAAACCGCCAGGTCCATTGACTGCGCCCCACCAGTTTTTGCGCGCAGAAATGCTTTCTCCTGATGAATTACGAACCCCATATCCTTCATTGGCAAAGATTTCACATGCAGTTAAACTGAGACTGACATGACTGGTGGACACAATACCATCACCAAAATTTGTAAAAATTCGGGATTGAATGATTGTATGCGCACCATTGTATTCCAATGATATGCCATTGCCCGAATTCCCAAATACTTCATTATTAACAAATTGAAAATTGGACCGGTATGCCCTGATACCATTGGTGCTTGAATTGGAAATAAGACTGTTTTTTATTTCAAGATTCGTTTGATAGCCATAGACCATGCCTTGATTGGCACTGCCCCCATAACAAATAATGGCGTGATCAATTACTGATGCACTCTCCATTGCATTATTTGAAAAATATATGCTGCGCCAATCACCATTTTCTGGTGAAGAATGATATGCATCCTGATTCAAATCGCCACCAAAACGATCATCCGCATAGGATGTAAAAACAACAGGCAATTGGGATGAGCCAATGGCTAAAAGAGCGCCATGAATAGTAAGTCCGGCACCGGAAGAAAATTTGACAATTACACCCGGATCAATGGTCAAAGTGGATTCTGCTTGAATTGTGAGGGTATTATAGATGAAATATGTATTGATTTCATGTTGTTGCCCGGCATTTTGGAGTTGGAAATGCAAATCTGCGGTTCTTTCATTGCCACGAATCCAAATGCCATCAAGAGTATTTGGCGCCAGTGTATTGCCATCATCAATATGAGGCACTGCACTGGCTGGAATACAAACAGATTGATAATTATGCGTAACTTTATTTTCCTTAATCACTGGCGCATTATCCGCTCGAGAAAAATAAATGCCCCATTCTTTGTTTTGGGTAATCTGGTTGTTTTCAATCTCCGGTGTTGCATTCTGAACAAATATACCATAAGCATTTTCTGTAATAATATTTTCATCAATTCTGGCCTGGATGGCATTGAGATGATACACACCATAAAGCTGACAATTGTGAATGTAATTGCCCTGTATTAAAAGTGATGTACTGCTGGAATAAATACCATATGAGCTGCTATCGCCAATATCATTGAATAACACAGGTACTTCAGAATGATCCAGATAAACTGCCCCCAAATTGCCTTGACCGGCATATCGGATCGTGCAATATGCGAGTTTACTCTGTGTTGATACCGCCTTGAAAAAATGAATTGCTTGCCAATCTCCTGGATATCCATTGCCTGGACCATCTTCATTGGTATCACCACCAAAGTGATCATCCCGATATGATGTAAAAACAATGGGGTTGCTTTCATTCCCCTCTGCCATCAATGCGCCCTGGTTGACATAAAGCCTGCAATCGGAATTAAACTTAACAATGGTTCCAGGCGCGATAGTCAAGGTGACACCTGGATTTATGGTAATAATTTTTGTGACAACATGAATATCCGAAGATCTCCATAAGGTATCCCGAGTAATATCTTCATTTTCATAAATTGCAGCATCACTGAAATTGTTTGTGCAGAACAAAAAAATGAGCATCAAAAAGGATGCAATATTGCGTTTTGAAGGCATGGATAATCTCCTTGTTTTAAATTATTTTGGGAAAAAAATTTCTTCTGCCAGCCTTTGAGCGAATAATAAGGTCATCATTTTAAAAGTTAGTGTCCTTTCGGTAATCGTGCTTGACTGATTGATTTATGAATTATTCACAATCCCGCTTGCTAACGCGCGCGGCTCTGATTCGGTAACGCGCGGCTCTGATTTATTAGCTTGCCTGGTATCAGAGTCGCGCGCGTTAGCAAGCGGGATTGTGAATAAGCCACAAGTCAAGCATACTTGCCGGAAAGACACAAAGTTAAACAAGTCGGATCTGTCAGACAAGCCAGATAACTTGTCCGATTGTAGTGCTTATTTTTCAACATCGCCTGGGCGCATTCCCAAAAAGTCGGATTTTTTAGAGAGAAACATTGAAAAATGATGAATTTCGGCAAATCCAAGAACAGCGTAGGGCTAAAGCCGGCTAAAGCCGGATACGCCCTGATATAGTTAATTGCCCGAAGGGCATTATGTTCTGTGACAAAGCCACTATGGCTTTTTTATTTAGTCATTTCATGTTCAGCAAGATATCGCTTAATATCTTCAAGATTCATACTATCCAGTTTCGTTTTTGCGTCAAGTCCATCCAAACGAACTTTTGGATCAACACCATCCACACGAACTTTTGGATCAACACCATTCACACGAACTTTTGGATCAACACCATCCACACGAACTTTTGGATCAACACCATTCACACGAACTTTTGGATCAACACCATCCACACGAATTATGGGATCCATATGATAGGCCAGTTCTTTTTGAGAGATATATTCAACAAGCGTTTCAGGAGGAATACCTCCAACACGAACTTTTGGATCAACACCATTCACACGAACTTTAGGATCAACACCATTTACCCGAATTTTTGGATCAATTTTTTGAACCACAGTTGAACCAAGAAACTCATCTATAATTGATTGACGCCAATACTCACGATCTTTGATCAATTCTGATGGAAAAGTTAAATCTATCGTTTGGAGATGAACGATATCTTCATTTGTCTTCTTATGGAATTCTCCATTCACATTTTCGTAGTGATAGTACTGTACCGAACCTTTTTTAGGTGCATATATTACCAGGTATTCTATAATACCGATACTGGCATAATCCACAAATTTTTTGTGTTTTTTTTCAATAATATAATTCAACGCTTTTTTGGTTAAAGCCACTTCAATAACAAGTTCTGGTACATACTCACAATAAGAACCTTTTACAAATCTTGCTTTATCCTGACTGATAGCAAAAATGTCCGGTTCAAATTTGTTATTCAGTCCATTAATTTCAAGTCCGGCATGTGCAGTGTAAGCAATACCCCATCCTTTGACAGTTACATGTGTACGTATCAATGCATAAAGACTTCCGACAATATCCTGATGTTCCATACCCGCTGGAGAATGCACCAGTATCTTGTTATCGATAAGTTCCCAGTGACAGTCCTCATCCATCAAATTATAATATTCTTGTGCAGAATATTTCCCAGGGACTTCCCACACCTCTTCCCATGGAACGATACCATCAGACATTTTATCCTGATGCTTTCGGATGTCTTTCAGTGTCCATTTTTTCTTAATAGACTGTTTCTTTACCGATTGCTGTCTGCGAGTAGATACAGTAGATGTACTTGCTGAATCGTTACTGGATCTTGCATATCGTGCTGTTTTATGTTGTTGCAACATTGGATATTCCTTTGGATTATTTATTGGTATCAGTGCGTCAGTTTTATTGTTTACTTCTTAAATAATTGATATGGTTTTACGTTGTCAAGTGATTATATTTAACTCCAATGCTAAAAAGACGTTCTCGCGTGAAATGTAAAACTGAGTCGAAAGCAACAAGACCCTTCAAAAAATTTCTTTTCCAATGGGTTAAACCATTTCGCAATTCGTCCTTATCCCAATTTTTGTTGAAATTGCCGCTACAGACAGACAAATAAACAATATCATCTTCATGTGCCAACTCTTTGAACCTGGTTCAAGAATGAAATACAATAATTGTATTGACCTGAATGAATAATTTCATGTATACTTTTTAGAATTTTATTTATAATACGTTTGACTTAATGCTGAAATGCTTAATTTTATTAACTCTGATTCTAAAAAAAGAATAATTAATAAAGGAGGATGAACTTTCATGTTAACAAAAATGATGACAATCTTATGCATTATGGGAGTGGGTATAATTATTTTTACATCTCTGGCAGGAGGGTTAGAAATAAAAAATCAAACGTTTACTGAAAAAGAAATTACACAAATGAAACAAACAAAAGCGATTATTCATACCCAATTTGGTGATATTCACATTTCTTTTTATTCTGAAGTGGCCCCTAATCATGTTGACAACTTTATCAGTCTGGCCAAATCCGGATTCTATAATGGCACGATATTCCATCGGGTTATCCCTGATTTTATGATTCAAGGAGGAGATCCGAACTCGAAAAGTAAAGATCGCACCAAACATGGAATGGGTGGTCCGGGGTATTATCTCAAAGCTGAATTCAATTCTTACCCTCATCGCAGGGGAGTTCTTTCAATGGCGCGATCATCGCATCCGGATAGTGCTGGATCACAATTCTTTATTTGTATAACTGATCAACGCCGCCTGGATCATAGCTATACTGTTTTTGGAAAAGTTGAAAAAGGGATGTCAGTGGCTGATAAAATTGTATCTCAAAAGCGTGACGCAAGAGATAACCCTATTTCACGAATTGAAATGACTGTTGAAATCGTTCCACCTGTATTAAAAAAGGAAAAGAAAAAAGATCTGCCTCTAAAGAAATAAATGGGTGCTCAAAGGGAAATAAATGTTTAGTATTATTGAATAATTATGTTTTTCCAATTCTTGACGAAAATCACTGGCCAACATGGACAGCACATCACACTTTTGGAAAAACCAAAGATGGACATATTTTCTAAATATTCCTGAATTTTACAAAAAGATAATAAATGATCATAATTTTATGATCAAAAAGGAGATGTAAATGTCAAAACCAGAAGATATTTATCAGTGTCAAACAGTAAATTGTGGATATTTTTATAATCCAGATAAAGGCGATCGAAAGGGCAAAATTGCAAAAGGCGTTTTATTTAAAGACCTTCCGGATGATTGGCGTTGTCCTATTTGCGGTGCTGGAAAAAAAATGTTCAAACCAATGATTGAGAGTTCATAGGAATGGAATATAATAAATCATGAGTTATCAAGCCATATTGAATCAGGCAAGATCAGAAAATAGAAAACTATTGGATGAATCTGAAGCCAAAATCATATTACAGGCTTTTGATATTCCAGTTGTTCCTGAAGCGAAAGTGTTTTCTGTTAATGATGCAATCTATCAGGCCAATCGCCTGGGTTATCCGGTTTTTATCAAAGCTGTTGGTAGTCAGCTCACACATAAAACAGAATATAATCTGGTTTTTGGAAATATTATGAATGAAAACCAGGTCAAAACAGCGATATCGACTATCCAACAGAGCGAAGTAGACGGCATTGATGGTTTTCTTGTGCAGTCTCAAATTGAAGGCAAAAGAGAATTGACCGCCGGACTTTTTCAAGATCCACAGTTTGGGCCGGTTGTTATGTTTGGTATCGGTGGAATATTTGCTGAGGCGCTAGACGATGTTGTTTTTCGATTGGTGCCGCTCATAGAGACCGATGCTGAAGATATGATTGCGTTGATCCATGCACAATCATTATTAAAAGAATTTCGTGGTGAAAACAAAGTAAACCGGTCATTATTGATTCAGGTTCTTATGGGACTGTCAAGATTGGCAGAAGAAGTTTCTGATATCAGCGAAGTCGATATCAATCCATTAGTGGTTTCAAGGGATGGTAATTTGACAGCCGTTGATGCCTTTATGGTTTTGAATGAACAAAAACAGCCAAATAATCATATACCACCCGTTCCACCGGCGCGTCTGGGGACAATTTTCTATCCAAAATCAATCGCATTTGTAGGTGCATCACAACGCATTGGTAAATGGGGCCATATGTTGTTGACCAATGCAAGAAGTGGTGGTTACAAGGGAAAGATTTATCTGGTCAATCCAAAAGGCGGTGAGATTTCAGGACTTCCTGCATACCAGTCTGTAAATGATATTCCAGATACTATTGATCTTGCAATCATCACTATCCCTGCACAGCATATTTTTGATTTAATTCCACAATTACAAGAAAAGCAGGTCAAAGGTATGCTTGTTATTACATCGGGATTTCGTGAAATTGGAGATGATGGCCTAGCACTAGAACGTCAACTTGTTGATAAAGCAAAGCAGGCGGGAATTATTATATTGGGGCCCAATACAATGGGAATATGTAACCCTCATTTTCAATTCTATTGCAGTGGCGCCCATGTGCATCCCAAACCAGGTTCGACAGTTCTGGTCGCCCAATCAGGTAACATGGGCACGCAGTTACTTGCATTTGCAGAACAACAAGGCATTGGTATTCGAGCATTCAGCGGTTCGGGTAATGAAGCCATGACAACCATTGAAGATTATATGGAAGCATTTGAGATGGACGAAAAAACTCAATCGGTGGTATTGTATATTGAAAGCGTAAAAAATGGTCGTCGATTTTTTGAAAGTGCTCGCCGTGTATCCCCTAAAAAACCGATTGTCGTTTTGAAAGGTGGAAGAACAATAGCTGGTGACAAGGCAGCGCAAAGTCACACTGGTGCAATGGCATCAAACGCCAGAATTTTTAATGCTGCCTGTCATCAGGCTGGAATTATTCTTGTCAAAAAGCCAATGGATTTATTGGATTTATCCGCTGTTTTTTCTGCCTTACCGCTTCCAAAAGGTAATCGTGTTGCAATCATGACCCTGGGTGGGGGATGGGGAGTGGTGACATCGGACCTATGTGCTGAATATGGTCTTCAATTGCCAGAATTATCAGATCATATTATCAATAAATTTGATACGATGCTGCCCCCATATTGGAGCAGGGCCAATCCTGTAGATCTTGTTGGTGAAGGTCAACCTGAATTACCTTTTGTTGGCCTTGAAACACTACTTCAATGGGATGGCTGTGATGCGGTCATTCATCTTGGAATTCATGGGCGTCGGTTATTCATGGAGCGGATGGTTCAATCTGTGCGCGAAGCTGACCCCTCATATTCTCAAGACTTTTTAGATGATATTGAAATGCGTCACAAAACTTACGAAAAAAAATATATTGCCCATATTATAAAATTGATTGAAAAATATCAAAAACCGGTTTTAGGCGTCAGTTTGTTAACAGACAGGGATGATTATACGCTTTATCCTTTACCAGAAAGTCATTATAAATGTGTAATGTTTCCCTCTCCTGAACGTGCTGTATTTGCATTGAGCCGGATGTGTCGTTATGAAAAATGGTGCAAACGACATGCTTGATACTACGAAAAGGAGTTTATTGAATGTCAGATAATAAGCAACCCCTTTCCATATTGGATCAAGGTTTGATCATCAATGGCAAAATCGAAAGTGATGGTGAGGTCATTATCAGAGGCAAGGTAACAGGGACGATAACTGCTGAAACCCTTGTCATTGCTGAATCAGGCATTGTAGATGCAGATTGCACTGCTGAAGCAGTTATTATTGGTGGTGATTATAATGGTAATTTGACTGTCAACGGCATCATGAAAATATTATCCACAGGTAAGTGCTCAGGAAAAGTGTTATGTCAAGATATGGTTGTAGAAAATGGAAGTACTTTAAATGCCTCGGTGGATTGTTCATTGGGAAGTAATATCAATTGAATCAAAAATTATGATCGCTGACTTATGCGGGCACGCTTGAACGAACTATCTTACGATAGGTCAATATATGGCGTGCCCCGCAATGATATCAATTATTAGAATTATCAATATCCAATTGAAACCTTACTGGACCACGGCGATATCCATTATCACCAAAGCGTGTATGCAATGCACATGCAGATTTGGGGTTAGACCATGAAGTTGCAATTGCCACATGCCCTTTTGGAAATGCAGATGTTTCTGCTTCGACAAAATCAAGCGGTGCGAGAGCAGCTTCTTTTTCAACCAGATCATCACGATCTCCATAACAAATCAGCCAGGGAATTTTACGTTCCTGTATACGCTTGAGGTTGAGTTTTTCACCAAACAATTGAATTGGCAAGGTGCCATCTGATGTAATTGGTGTATTGTATGATGCAAAGCTCATTCGCGTAATTTCAATGGGCAGGTCAGTACGTTCATTTTGAAGCCAATAATTGATTGCTGCAGCACTTTTGCTGATAGGAACTTGTGTTTGTCCTTCTTTTGGACGAAACATCATCAGGCTTCTAAAAAATGCAATAATGGGTGATTCAATATCAACGCTTTTGATCTTATATACCCATCCCATTAATTTACCATCAGCAATCTGATTGCCATTGGCTAAGGTTTTCGTACCATATACCAGATTATTATAACGTGCAGGTAGCTTTTTTAAAAAAGCTCCCAGGCCTTTACTTCGTGTACCATCCATCGGTGAAACACATGTAATCAGACAATCCACCAAACCATCAAACTTTCCGGTCAGGAGTCCACAAAGAGAAGAAAATCCTCCTTGACAGTACCCATTTAATGTAACCTGTTTGCCATGATTATTCATCACAGTTTCACAAAAAATACGTGTATCATTGACGTCATCTTCACCTCGAAGAATTTGCACAGCCGGATTTTCGTGGACAGGTTTCATGATACGAATGTATGTTGGAATTCCCTGGTTAGCATAACAATGAGCATAACTGCGGTTTTCTTTGGGAAGAAAGGAAAGGATGTTTGCACCAAGTACATAAGGCGGAATAATAATCACAGGTTTACCATTTTTTCGAGTGTCTACCTTTGGATCTGATGGAAAAACTTCGTACAATTCAAAGCGGTCGGTCTCAGCAACTTTTTTACCATTGCCTTTTTCAAAATGAAAGCCATACTCGGATTCAATGCTTTCAATGGCTTTTGGGTATGTATGACAAAGAGTTTCAAGCATGATTTCATGACGATGGAGCCAGGCATCCAATGATGATGTATCACCTTCACTGAACAATTGAATCCATGCTTGCATGACATCATTGGCTTCAAGTTCGCGGAATCGATTTAATACACCTGTCAGGCCCATCATACCTTTTAAAAACAACTCCAAATTCATTCCACCAAGTTGACAAAAATGTTCCAGACTTGGTGGGGATGATTCAAAAAAGGTACGATTGAATTCTGTTTTCCAAAAATAGTTGCAAGCGGTGAGATAAGCATTCGAGAAATCTCTGCTTTGTTCCAGCAATCCTGAACTGTAATTCAATTGGATTTTGCTGAGACGTAATAATGTGTTCATTCCAAAAGGATTGAACCGCATATTTGAAAGGCCTTTGTTTGTTGTTAACATAACAAGCCTCATCTGTTAAGAAGAATTAAATGAACAGCCTGTAATGCATACAAACTGTTCATTAATCATTCGGAAGCTGAATTTGTATTCATAACTGAATTGTCATGAATATATAAATACTTATTCTGACTGACCTGAAAAATAATCCTGAACTTTCTTGAAGTTTTCCTCTACAGTTGCTTTGAATTGATCGCGACCTTTTTTATAGGTATTAATCCATTCTTGCACAGCCTTTTTGCCATCATCAGGCATCCAGGGAGATTGAGCAATAAACATATTGACCATTTTTTCACCCTGTTCCTGAAGTTTACTCATGGCGTTAAAGGCATTATCAAAAGTACTTTTTTGAAAGTCAATCATTTGTTTAAACATTCTTTTTTGATCCATTTTTAATTATCTCCTTTTTTATTAAGATTTGGATATCTTATATATCCTTGTTTCGAAACATGTCATCAAAATTTGAAAATGACATGTCTTGCATTTTTAAAAAACCATCATCCACTGCCATTTTATAATTGGCACGGGCTTCTTTTAACAAATCCGCTGTTTCCTGAATTGCATTTTTGGCTTCTTCCGGAAACCAGGGTACTTGTGAAACCAGCGTTGATGACATATTTGTCGCATATTCCTGTAACAAAGATATCATGGTATACGCGTTTTCAAACACGGATTTGTAATACTGAACAACTTGCCTGGTGATATTGTTATGTTCCATTATGTCCCCTTTTTATATATGATAGATTGTTCTCCTGAAATCTATCGTTAAAGGTTCAATGTGTAAGAAACTAAATATCGTTTCCTACACTCAATAATAAAACCGATTGATCGTATGTCAAGTCCTTTTTTTGTGCAATGCAAAAAATAAATATTTTTAAAATTTTAATATGTTAATGGTAATAGTATTGCACATAATCATTATTCATACATGCGAGGGTTCGTCAATAATTTTTTTTGTGAGTGTTCGATTAAACATGGTATAAACAACTCGTTGCCATTCTATTTCTGGCTTTTCTGATGGATCAATTGTCGCACCAAAATAGTATTTGAACGTTTGAGTTTGCCTCTTTGAAGGTTTGATTAAAGCCTCGCTGGTTTCCAATTGAACCGGGCCACCCCATAAATACTCAATCCCCATCATTGTGTTGGTAATATATTCTTTAACCAGGGGTTTTTCTTCAAACCGATGGTTCAGATAAAGTGTATTGCCTTTACTTTTATCTGAATCCACTTCAATGTAAGGAGGATGATAGAGCGTATTAAGAATCATGTCTTTGTATACCAAAGCATCTCTAGATTTAACATAATATTCCCAGACTTGTTTTTGGTAATTCATCCGCTTACCTGCAACAAAAATCTTGTGTTTATCAACAAAATCCTGATCCACAAAAAAATTGATAAACATAAAATCACACAAATTTTTGCGCACATCAAAAATTTTTTGTTTACCCTTTTGTATTTTCTGATCGTATTTTTTTCTTTCATCAATGTTCATAACACGATGAAAATCAAATAAATCTTTTCCTTTGTTGGCTTTTTCTTCAATATCGTAAAACATACGCATTCCTAAAGCGTATGGATTCAATCCCACTCTGGGCAAAGAAGTTACATTGGCATTAACACGTGCAAAATCAACCTCATGACCTTTTATTCGATCATCATTTAAAAACAAAACTTCATGCCAATAACTGGCCCAACCTTCATTCATAATTTTAGTGCGAATTTGTGGCTGAAAAAACAATGAGGTTTTACGAACAACCTCAACAATGGATTTCATCCATTTATTAAGGTCTTTATTTAAAAAAACTGAATGATCCAGGATGTAACTGATCACATCTGTAGTGATTAATTGCGTCTTTTTTTCTAAAAATTTCTCATATACTGCATCAAACTCAGGATATTTGGTTTCTATCTCTGCGAAAAACAGGCTTTCTGCATGATCTTTGTTTTCTTTAAGGCACTGATTGTATCGCTCGATTTCTTTAATATATAGATTAATTTTTTTGTTCTTAACTTTCTGTAAAAAAACATCAAAGTAATAATTTAGCCGATCAGACAAATCAGTGTTTCTATGATGATCCAGTTTAGATAGTTCCTGGTGATAGCTCACCAGATTATCGATACTTCTGGCAAATTCGATTACATAATCAACATATCGACCATGTTCAGAGCGATACCTTGCAATGAGGCGTTTATCAGAAAGAGCTTCACCAGTAAAATCAAAATCCCAAGTGTGTTTAAAAAAAACATTATTTTGGAAAAAATCAATATGACCGAGGACATGATAAAAAATCATGACATTGAGCCAATCAGGATTGTTATCATTATAAAAGGAAATAGCGGGACGTGTATTAATAACTGTCTCATAAGGATTTGATGGATACAGTTCGTATTTTCCTTTTTCGCGCAAAACTTCAACATCATGAACCCAATAATCATAGAGTGTAGGGATCATATTTTTGGGGCCAAGTTCTATCAGGTCGCGGTTGGTAACAATATATTCAAGGGACTCATCTTGAAAAACAAGCCCAGCATCACGTGCGCGCTCTTTACAACCTTCCATAATTCTTTTGGTTTTTTGATCAATCAATTCCATAAATCGCATCTCCTTGGGTGCATTCCCAAAAAGTAGGACGTTATTTTTGGGAATATTTCCTATCTCCTTTTGATATTGAAAGCTGTTTCAAAGAGATATCATGGTTTAATGAAAAAAGAAATGAAAAATTTACCTGTTGTAAAGATTGCCAAGTTGCGATATATTTCTTAAAATATTCTTTGAATAATGGAGGTAAAATGAAGCAAGCAATCCTGTTTATTGGATTTATGATGATAGTGACAATGTCTTTTTGCAAAGATGTTTTGTCATCTCAACAAATTAGTCTGGACAAGGCCTTAACTGTCATTGAAACACGATATCGTAAGGCATCTTTTTCAGCAGAGTTTTATCAAGAATCCACCTTACAAGCCATGGATATGACTGACACTGCCAGCGGACATGCCAAATTCAAATGGCCAGGTATGATGTATTGGACATATGAAAAACCAGAAAAACAATTTATTATTACCAATGGTGATGATTTATGGATTTATAGACCATCTGATCGTCAGGTCATGCAAGGAAAATCACCAGATTATTTTGGTCGTGGAAAAGGGGGAAGTTTTCTAACAGACATTGGTTTGCTAAGATCGTCATTTAATATTTCCTGGCCCCATGCAGATGATTCCAATGTGCCGAAAATAAATTCTCCCCTTAAGGTGATCAGCTTGACGCCCCAAAAAAAACATCCAGATTTTGATAAACTGTACCTTGTTTTTCATCCCAAAACAGGTGACATCAAAGAGATTGTTACATTGAACGTATATAATGATCGAACACGCATTCAATTTACCAATGTAAAATTTAATCAATCGATTACTGACAAAATATTTTCGTTTTCTATTCCTGATGGCACAGATGTTGTTCATCTGGAACAATAAATGGAGATTGGCATCATGCAAGATATCATCCGAAAAAAACTTAAAGAAAAGAATGCCATATTACTGGCTCATAATTATCAACCCGCTGAAATTCAGGATGTTGCAGACATATGTGGCGACTCTCTAGAACTTTCCATTCGTGCGGGAAAGACAGATGCTGATATCATTGTTTTCTGTGGCGTGCATTTCATGGCAGAAACAGCATCAATTGTATCTCCCCAAAAAACAGTTTTGCTGCCCAGGTTGGATGCTGGATGCCCTATGGCTGACATGATTACCCCTGAAATGTTAATTCAAAAGAAAAAAAATCTGCCAGGAGTTCCAGTGGTGACTTATGTAAATTCACCAGCATCTGTTAAAGCATTGTCGGACATCTGCTGTACCTCAGCGAATGCTGTTCAGGTTGTTAAAAGTCTTCCAGACAGTGAGGTGTTGATGACACCAGATAAAAATCTTGCACATTATACAGCCAATCATACATCTAAAAAAATTCATTTTTGGGATGGTTATTGCCCGATTCACCATCATTTATTGCCAGACATGCTATCTGAAACAAAAGAAAAATATCCCCATGCACTCGTATTAGCCCATCCTGAGTGTCGATTTGAAATACTTGAAATGGCTGATGCTGTCTTAAGTACATCAGGCATGATAAACTATGTAGCGAATTCAAAAGATACAACCTTTATCATTGCCACTGAATTTGGTTTGATTCATCCCCTTCAAAAAAAACATCCTGATAAAACGTTTATTCCTGCTTCAGATATATTAAAATGTTCGGACATGAAGAAAATTACATTGGAAGATGTTTTAAAGACATTGGATAAGTTATCTCCTGAAGTTCGTGTGCCTTCGGATATTCAAGAAAAGGCACGTGGGGCTGTTGAGCGAATGATTGCAACTGTATAAAGCTGTCAGTGTGAATATTTTAATGTCATTGGATGAAAAGACAAGATTTATATGCGTCAACAAAAAAAAACAGCTCTGGTTTTAGGAAGTATCAAAGGTATTGGCAAAGCTATTGCTTTGGCTCTCGCCCATGATGGCATTCAGGTTGTCACCACATATTGGGATTGGCCTGAATTCTTACCCGATCTTCAAAATAGTCTGGCGGCCATCAACACGCCTTCTTTAATCATAAAAACTGATCTGCTTGATATTGTGTCAGTGAAACAATTAATTGCTCATATTCAATCGCAATTTGGCGGATTGGACATTTTGATTAATAATATTGAACGTGGTGGCTGGCCGCTGGTACATGGTGAATATGATCAGGATCAGTGGGATATGGAAGTTGCGACCACCTTACGTGCAAAACGTTGGATTTTTCATGAAAGCTTACCCCTGTTAAAAGCATCGGGTGATGGTATAGTCATTAATATATCATCAATTGCTGGAATAGTTGGACGTTCAGGGCCGGCCGCTCTATTTTTTCCTGATGCATATGCTGCAGTTAATCGGGGCATTTCTTTACTCACTGAAACATGGGCGCGAGAGGCTGCACCGAATGTTCGTGTCAATGAACTCATGATCGGTTTTTTTGAAACAAGACATGGTCCGCAAACTCGTGGTTGGCAAAACCTGAAAGGATCTGAAAAACAGGCAATAATTGATCATACACCTCTGGGACGTTTGGGCAATCTGTCTGATATTGTTTCAACAGTTATGTTTTTAGTGAACGATGCTCCTTTTATGACGGGCAATGTGATTCGCTTAGATGGTGGATACGTTTTAGGAGGTGAGAACGTTCCCCCTATGCCCAAAGGAATTCTGTAATTATTTTTTTTTTTTTCGTTTAAATTTCTTGACTCATTCTTTTCTTTGTTGTAGGGAAGCTGTTGAAAAATTCTTTAAGAATAAGAAAGAGTTTTATTTATACAAACTGAATTATTGGGGAATGATAACTATTGTCAGGCCCCATTGATTATTTTTTAAGAAAGGAGTATTACTATGTCTTTTAATCCTATTGTCGATGAATCAAAATGTGTCGGATGTGAAGAGTGTGTTGACGTATGTCCGGTCGATGTTTTTGAAATGGTTGACGGCAAAACATCAGCAGTCAATGCTGAAGAATGCCTTGGTTGCGAAAGCTGTGTCGAAGTATGTGAAGAGGACGCAATCGTTATCGAAGAGAGCTAATTTTTTTAACCTTGATGTCATGTCAAACGATAAGACATCAAGGTTAATTATTGGAAAAATATGAATTATGGCAACTTTGCAAGAACAAATTCTTAAAACCAGCAAAGAAATAATTGTCAAGTTTATTGAAACAGGGCGTGTATCACCCAATTCTTTTGATGAAACTTTCCGCTCCATCCATACCACAGTGAAAGAGACAGTCTACCAGGCTGAAACCAACATTGACAAAAATCATTCTTTAAAACCAGATAAAAAAACATAAAAATATTGACATACCTTGCCTTTTTTGCTAATTAAGAAAAGTTTTAGTTAAACTTATTGGGGATGTAGCTCAGATGGGAGAGCGCGGCGTTCGCAATGCCGAGGTCAGGGGTTCGATCCCCCTCATCTCCATTGACCAGAATTGACTACGAAAAAAAAGATTTTAGGAATTAAATAATTATCCTCAACCAGACTGCCAATTAAGACAGCAATGTCATTAGGAAAAATAAAATGCGAATTATTCCTGCAGTAGACATAAAAGATGGAAAGTGTGTTCGGCTCAAACAAGGTCGAATGAATGAAGAAACTGTATTTTCCTCAAATCCAGTTGAAATGGCAGAAAAATGGGCAAGCTATGGCATAGAGTTACTTCATGTCGTGGATCTTGATGGGGCATTTCAGAAAAAACCGCACAATATTCAAATTATTCAACAAATAATTTCATCTATCAACATTCCTGTTCAGGTTGGCGGGGGAATTCGAAATTTATCCACCATTCAAATGTATTTGGATATGGGGGTCGATCGTGTTGTTCTGGGTACTGAGGCCATTCGAAATCCGGAACAAGTGATAAAATTCTGTGCCCAGTTCCCTGATCAAATCGTTATTGGTATTGATGCCAAAGAAGGAATGGTTGCTGTGGAAGGTTGGACAGAAACGACATCTGTTACAGCCATTGATCTTGCAAAACAATTTGAAAATTCAGGGATTGCCGCAATCAATTTTACAGATATTCATCGTGATGGTATGCAAACAGGACCAAATATTAATGAGACCAAAGCACTTGCTAAGGCTGTTTCCATTCCGATTGTTGCATCAGGGGGGGTTTCAACGATTAAAGATATTGAAAACCTGTTGAACGTTGCTGAACATGGAATTGTGGGTGTGATTTGCGGAAGATCCCTTTATGAAGGCACACTGAATTTATCAGAGGCCATGACATTAACTTCACAATTTCAGAATTCTTAGCTTTGAGTTAAACAAAAAAGCAATTTGGAGGGACATTTGGCGCAATTTATTCCTGAAAGTATTGTTTCAGAAATTCGTCAGTCTGCGAATATTATCAATGTAATTAGTGAGTATGTTCAACTTAAACGAGCTGGAAACAACCATGTTGGTTTATGTCCTTTTCACGCTGAAAAGACCGCTTCATTTTCAGTCAATGAACAAAAACAAATGTTTAAATGTTTTGGCTGTGGGGTGGGTGGAAATGTTTACACCTTTTTAATGCGCCATAATAACATGTCTTTTCCTGAAGCTGTGAAATACCTGGCAAACCGCTATGGCATTCAGATTCCTACTGATCACCTCACTGCCGAGCAAAAGCAACAACTCAATGAGCGGGATCAAATTTTTGAGATTAATCAAACAGCACTTTCTTTTTTTCATGATCAACTGACACATTCGGCTGGAAATAATGCACAAAAATATATTCTAGAAAGAGGAATTTCCAAAGAAACACAAAAAAAATATCAGCTTGGATTTGCACCTGATGCATGGGATTACATGGTACGTTTGTTTTCACGCAAAGGGATTGCACTAACACTGGTGGAAAAATCCGGTTTGATTATTCAAAAAGAAAAAAAAGGTTATTATGATCGGTTTCGAAACCGCCTGATATTTCCAATAAAAAATATCAATAATCAGGTGACAGGATTTGGCGGTCGTGTGCTTGATGACAGCATGCCCAAATATCTAAATTCACCTGAGACCCCTATTTATCATAAGGGGCGTATTCTTTATGGTTTACGTGAGGCCAGAGAGCATTGTCGAAAAAATGAACATGTGTTTATTGTCGAAGGTTACATGGATTTGCTGGCGATGTATCAACATAATATAAAAAATGTTGTTGCCACATTGGGTACAGCACTAACAGCTCATCATATTCGTTTATTAAAAGGATATGTTAGAAATATTACATTGGTTTTTGATTCTGATCAGGCCGGTATTCAAGCTGCCAAACGCAGCGTTGCCTTGTTTTTAAAAGAACAGGTAAACGCACAGATTATGGTGTTACCTGAGGGTCACGATCCTGACACGTTTTTAACCCAATGGGGTGAAGCAGCATTTATAGAACAGTCGAAAAAATCTTTTGGTATGATGGCTTTTTTGATTGATACTGCCTTAAAACAACATGGTGAAACAATCAAAGGTAAAATCGCTGTCATTAATGAGCTTAAGCCTTTGCTGGCTGAAATAGATGATGCTGTGGTACGTTCATTGTATATCAAAGAAATTGCACAACGCTTGAATGTTGATGAAACATCTGTTTTCGCCGAAGTTCGTAAGATGAAGCAAGTAAATCCTGTTCATAAAAAACAATCTGTTCAACAGGTTTCTTCAAATGATGCCGGACATCGTCTCGAAAAACAAATCATTGCAATGATGCTTCATTGTAACGATATTCATTCATTTGTTGAAGCGCATGGCATATTGGATGCATTTAAAGATGAACACTTGCAATCTATTGGGATGCTTATTCTTCGACAACCCCCTCCATTTGATCCAAATCAGATAATTCATCAAGTTGATGCACAGGAAGAACAATCGCTTATTGCTTCTTTGACCATGATTGATCAACTATGGACTGAAAAACAATGTATGAATATTATTCGTCAATTTGAAAGACGCGTAAATGCAAATAAACGTCAACATTTGCTTAATGAAATTAAGAAGGCTGAACAACTGCAAGATTTTCAATTGATTGCCTATTTACAAAAACAACTTTGCAGCTTATTGTAATTGGGAGAACACTTATTTTTTTTCATAATGTTTATGTTCTCATGTGAATTTTTTCGAATTTGATAACGTAAACGAAACTAAATTGTCAATAATTCCTGCCGGAGGACATTATCATATGGCCAAAAAAAGATTAAAAAAAGCAACACGCCGCAAGGAAACTGTCAAAAAAGATATTTTGGCTCTGGTGAGTAAGGGGAAGGCTCAGGGGACACTGACTTATAATGAAATCAACGATGCACTACCCAAAGATATGTCACCAGAAAAGATCGAAGAAACATTCATGTTGTTTCAGTCAATGAGTATCACTGTTATTGATGAAAACAAAAAGCCAAAACAACCAATAGCCCTTAAAAAAACAATCAAAACTGAATCTTCTGATACACTGGCTGCATCATTGTCAGATTATGGTTCTGTTCCTGACCCTGTGAAAATGTATTTACGTGAAATGGGAATTATTACCTTACTCTCACGCGAAGGTGAAATAGAAATTGCAAAAAAAATTGAAGTGGGTGAACAAGAAGTGATCAAAGCACTGCTGGAAACAACAATTGGTGTAGAAAATATTCTTGAATTGGGCAAAAAACTGTCAGAAGGAGAGCTTCGTCTGAAAAACATTCTTAGAGATGTGGACGAAGGCGATGCTTATATGGATGAGACCACACAAGTAGAAAATTTCATGAAAGCGATCAATGATATTCAGAAAATTCATGATGAAAATAAACGTTTTCGAGAAATCCTTTTCGGCCCGCCAATGGAACGTGAAGAACGTCGTCGTGTCCGACGATGTATCAATCGAAGAAACAAGAAAATATTTCGACGACTCAAAGAATGGCGCCTTGAAGGGGAAGTTCTCGACAACATTGAACGACAAATTATTCATCAAATCAGTTGGTTTGATAAAAAGAACAGAGTTATAGGTGACTACGCTCAACAAATGGAAATTACAATCTCTGAGTTGCGAACATTCTGGACTGAAGAAATCTCATTTGAAGACTGGATTCGTTTGCAAAAGGATAATAAGGATGAATTAAGGAATCTTTTTTTTAAAGCAGAACAGGTCCATCTCGAAATTCGGGAGCGAGAACTGTCTCTTAAAACGAACAGTCAAATATTGAAAAGAGTGATGAATTCTGTTAATTCAGGACGCCATCATACAAAAATGGCCAAATCTGAACTGGTTCGAGCGAATTTACGATTGGTGGTGAGTATTGCCAAAAAATATACCAACAGGGGACTTCAATTTCTAGATCTTATTCAGGAAGGCAATATTGGATTAATGAAAGCGGTTGATAAATTTGAATACCGACGTGGATATAAATTCAGTACATACGCTACCTGGTGGATTCGTCAGGCAATTACACGCGCCATTGCAGATCAGGCGCGAACCATTCGTATTCCTGTTCATATGATTGAAACCATTAATAAATTGATTCGAACATCACGATATCTGGTTCAAGAAATGGGACGAGAACCCACACCTGAGGAAATCGCTGAAAAAATGGAATTTCCGCTGGATAAAGTTCGTCGTGTTCTTAAAATTGCAAGGGAACCAATCTCTCTGGAAACACCTATTGGCGAGGAAGAAGACAGCCATTTAGGCGATTTTATTGAAGATAAAAAATTTGTATTACCTGCTGATGCTGCAATCAGTTTGAATCTGGCCGAACAAACGAGACGTGTATTGGCCACCCTTACACCAAGAGAGGAAAAGGTACTTCGTATGCGGTTTGGTATTGGTGAAAAAGCAGATCATACCCTTGAAGAGGTTGGAAAAGACTTTGCTGTAACACGTGAACGTATACGTCAGATTGAAGCCAAAGCACTTCGAAAACTCAGACATCCAACAAGAAGCAGGCAATTAAAGAGTTTTATTGAATTATAAATAATCAATATTCATCATGATCCTAACAAAACCCATATCAATGAATAAAAAATTAACAGGCCGCCCCCAAACAGGAAAGTATCCTATGGGAACAGCGGCCTTTCAATAACCAGCAAAAATGGAGGTCATTAATGACAGAAACACAAATTCCCGGATTAAATATTCTGGAGGATGCTTTTGAATACTGGATTGATTCTTTCCAGCGAAGTATTCTTTTTTGGGATGTTATTCGGAAACGCGGCAATACCTATCTTGAACATTTACACAAAGGTCAGCCCCCTGTTTTGATTTTTGATTACGAGGTCTTAATCGATGGCCGAACATTAAAAAGACCTGTGAATTATTCTTTGTCTCGAATACTCCCGCGTGAAGGTCAAACGACAGACCTTAACAAACGTCCTATTGTTGTGATTGATCCGCGTGCCGGTCATGGCCCGGGAATTGGTGGTACAAAAGAAGAATCTGAGATAGGACTGGCTTTAAAAGATAGTCATCCTGTTTATTTTATCTTTTTTTATACCGATCCCGTTCCAGGCCAAACACTTTCAGATGTTAAAAATGCTGAAATCCATTTTCTTGAAGAAATTAGAAAAAGACACCCCAAAGCAGATGAACCTTCAGTAATCGGTAATTGTCAGGCAGGATGGGCAACCGCCTTGTTGAGTGCTGATCGTCCGGATATCACAGGGCCTCTGGTTTTGGCTGGATCACCATTGTCATATTGGGCAGGTGTTGATGGATCTAATCCCATGCGTTATCGTGGTGGACTTTTAGGTGGTGTCTGGATGTCTTCTTTTTTCAGTGATTTGGGACATGGTACTTTTGATGGTGCAAACCTTGTTTTGAATATGGAATTATTAAACCCTGCCAATACAATTTGGACCAAACAATACAATTTATATCGAAAAATTGATACTGAAGAATCGCGTTATCTGAATTTTGAAAAATGGTGGGGTGGATTTTTCTGTATGACATCAGAAGAAATTTACTTTATTGTGGACAGTCTGTTTGTTGGCAATAAACTTGAGCAGGGCATGAAAATGGAGGATGACAGCGAAATAGACCTGAAGAATCTTGACGATCCTGTCGTTGTTTTTGCTTCACAAGGAGACAATATTACACCGCCGCAGCAAGCCCTCAATTGGATTATTAAGGTTTATGGCTCTATTGAGGAAATCAAGCGCAAACAGCAGGTAATGGTTTATATGGTTCATAAAAAAATTGGGCATCTTGGTATTTTTGTCGCATCCAGTGTCGCTAAAAAGGAACATAAAGAAATCATTGGTAGTATGGACATGATTGATTATCTGGAGCCAGGTCTTTATGAAATGGTGATCGAACAGGGTGATAATGAAATGGTCATGGCAGAAAATCGTGTTCGTTTTGAAGAAAGAACCTTTGATGATATTATGACATTGGATGATGGTATGGAAGATGAATTGGACTTTGAACCGGTTGCTTTTATTTCTGAGGTGAATGATAGTATTTACAAATCTTTTTTTAGTCCGATGGTAAAAATGGCCACCACAGAGTTTACTGCAGAATTCTTACGACAACTTCACCCCTTACGTATTCAGAGATATCCCATTTCAGATCTCAACCCAATGATGTTTCCCATTGCTTCTTTGGCATCAATGGTACGAAAATATAGAAAAACAGCATCTCCGGACAACTTGTTTGTCGCTCTTGAACAACATATGTCAAAAGGCATTGAGAATTGTCTAAACTTCTATAGGGATATTCGGGATTTGTCTCAAGAATCTGTATTCAAAGCAATTTATGGCAGTCCCATCGTTCGACAATTTTTCAATAATGAAATGACCGAAGAAGTTCAGGCTGAATTAAACAGACAAAAGGAACAGGCTCAGGCGCAATCGCTATTAGAAGATGAAGATGTCTGGCTAAATAGAATGACTGAGGGGGGTTTTATTGAAGGTGTCATTCGAATCATGCTGGCTGTTGCAAGTGCGGATCATATTGTTGATAAGGCAGAATACATTGTTTCTGAAGCCATTGTTCGTAAACATCCTGTTTTGAAAAAAATACATCCGGCCATTTTCAAAAAGAAAGTAAAAGAACAATCACGTATACTTCAAACCGATCAGGATCTGGCCATTGATACACTTGTCAAGCTATTGAAAACGTCCGAAGAAAGAGCTGAAGCCTTTGAGATAGCAAATAAGGTTGCAATGGCTGACAAGGTTTTGGCTGATGAAGAAAAAGTTTTATTGAAAAAAATCAAGGAAACTTTGGATATTCAAACTGACTAAATGATTGTTGCGTGTGTTTTCATGCAAATAAATTCATAAAAACATCGTAGAGACAAGACCTTCCTTGTCTCTACACCAATATTTGAGTAATTTTAGGAAAATTATGCAATCTCTTTTGACCCTTTCAGCAACTCGCCTTGCAGATATGATTCGGAATCAGGACGTGTCTTCAAAAGATGTTATTGAGGCACATATCTTGCGAATTAAACGCGTCAATAAAAAAATAAATGCAATGGTTCAATCTCGATTTGATGAAGCAAGAAAAGAAGCAGAGCTTGCAGATCAAATTATCAAAAAAAGCGATAAACAAAACTTACCCAAATTTTTAGGTGTCCCCTGCAGCATAAAAGAGAGTTTTTGTTTAACAGGCATGCCGAATACTGGCGGATTGTTGAAACGAAAAAAATGTATCGCACGTCAAGATGCCACCGCTGTCGCTCGCATTAGGGCATCAGGTGCGATCCCTTTGGGGGTTACCAATGTTTCTGAAATATGCTTATGGATGGAAAGCTATAACCCACTCTATGGTAAAACAAACAATGCTTATCAAACACACCGAACTTCTGGTGGAAGTTCAGGTGGCGAAGCGGCATTGATCGCTTCAGGAGGCGCTCCATTTGGTCTAGGTTCTGATATCGGTGGTTCTATCCGCATGCCAGCTTTTTTTAATGGCATATTTGGTCATAAACCTACAGCTGGACTGATTCCAAACAGTGGCCACTATCCAAAAGAAGAAGAAAGTGTCTCTGGTATATCCACAACAGGTCCATTATGTCGTCATGCTGAAGACTTGATGCCATTACTTAGAATTCTTGCCGGGCCAGATAATATTGATCCTGGATGTCACGCAATCCCCCTCCATTCTCCTGAATCAGTTCAAATAAAAAATTTAACAGTATATAATCCTAAGATTAAACCTTTATTGCATGTATCATCAGATTTATTTGCGATACAGAATCAATGCATTGGCGTTTTGAAATCTCGTGGTGCAACCATCAGATCAGTACCTCATATACAAAACTGGAAAATTATAAATATGTGGACAGCAAAACTTCGGACTGTTTCTAAAACGCCATTTTCAGAAATATTGGGTGATGGATATGCTATTCAACCATTACCGGAATTATGTAAGTGGATTATTCGTAAACCCGCACATACCCTTCCAGCATTATTAACATCAATATTTGACAAACTACCATATTCATTAAAACACATGAACGCGATTGTTAATAAAATTGATAAACTTAGGAAATCATTGATAAGTATGCTTGGAACATCTGGTATTATGCTGTTTCCATCGCATCCGACAACTGCACCTCGACATTATATGCCATTATTGACACCTTGTTCATGGGGATACACTGGGTTGTTTAATATTTTGGGATTTCCAGTGACCCAGGTGCCTTTAGGGTTAGATAATAATGGTTTACCTACAGGTATTCAAATTGCAAGTATACCAGGAAATGACCATGTAACCATTGCTGTCGCTCAAGAATTGGAAAAAATTTATGGAGTTACATTCCCCAAAATTTGACACACCAGTTCATTTGCCATTCCAATAATTACTTTGAAAAAATAAGGGTCGCTATAGATTGGTTAATCTCTTTTAGAAAAAAATGACTTCATCTTATCCATTAAGCCTTTTTTAGGTCTTAAGGCTTCAACTGATAGATGTTTAAGTGTTGATCTTTCTGATGAATGATTACTATCCTTTTCTG
>Ga0272440_1000246_pt1 | contig 45770 bp, 26 predicted proteins | sample SSMMMBAug17_FD_192440 | JGI IMG/M metagenome (GOLD analysis project Ga0272440, IMG submission 192440) | Marine sediment archaeal communities from Little Sippewissett salt marsh, Falmouth, MA, United States - SSM-MMB-Aug17 | ecosystem: Environmental > Aquatic > Marine > Wetlands > Sediment ...
GGAAAATTTTGAAGAATATAAAAAGGGAGACCTGGATCGGAAAACAGAAATTAAAAAGGATCTCCTGATCGAACTGGCTACTAAAGCAGATATTGAAATATTGAATGGTAAAATTGACTCACTTGATCAAAAAATGAATGGTAAAATTGACTCACTTGAGCAAAAAATGAATGGTAAAATTGACTCACTTGAGCAAAAAATGAATGGTAAAATTGACTCACTTGAGCAAAAAATGAATGGTAAAATTGACTCACTTGAGCAAAAAATGAATGGTAAAATTGACTCACTTGATTTGTCCACAAAAGTAGAACTTGAAAAAATGAATGGCAAAATTGACTCACTTGAGCAAAAAATGAATGGAGAATTTAAAAGTATCAAGTTATGGATGAAAATGCTGTTAGCCCTGGCTTTGTTAATCATTGCCAGTTACAGCCCAACTGCTCAGGTATTGATTAAAATGTTAAAATTTTAAAAGGAATACTTGAAAAATAAGCTCCCCATTTTTTCTTGATCCTGATCTTGATCCAGAAGAAGCAGATCAAGATCAGGATCAGGATCAAGAACAACAGTTGTTCGAAATGAGGAACTTATTATTCGAGAATTCCTTATTTAGGAACACTTGAAATAAATTAAGGAGAATTATATGCGTTTTTTATCAATAGGCACACAAGGAGCCAGTGTTGTTGATTTACAACAAAAATTGAATATGTTACGTTTTCCTTGCGGTCTTGAGGATGGCATTTTTGGGCCTGCGACCGAAGCGGCTGTTATTGCGTTTCAAAAAAGTCATAACATTGTCTATGATGGCATTGCCGGTCCTGAAACCATGACATCACTGGATATGTATACTGATGAAGATATTCAGGCGGCAAAAGAGGATCATCCTGTGTTCAATGCATTGAAAAACATTACTCCAGGAAAAGTTTCAGAACTCTTTCCACAGGCACCGGTTCGTACCATTAATGCGCATTTTCCCATTTTCAAAGAAGCATTGGTAGAGAATCAACTGACTGATCTCAAGTCTGTCGTTTTTGCCTTATCAACCATTTCAGCAATATCCACTTCTTTCAATGTTCATGAAGAAACAGTGACACGGCTGAATACATCACCCGGAGGACTTCCTTTTGATCTTTATGATCATCGTCGGGATATTGGAAATGGTGGGCACCCTGATGGTGAACGATATAAAAGTCGTGGGTTTTGTATTTTCAGGGGGCGCATCCAATACCTGCAATTGAGTACAACGCTTGGCATTGGTGATCAGTTAATTGAGCAGCCTGAACAGGTAATGAAAGTATCTATGGCATCTAAAATATTGGCGCGTCTTATTCAAGATCAGGAAAAAAATATTAAATGTGCTTTGCTTCAAAATAATCTTCAATCTGCATATATGTTTGTGACAAAGGACATTGAAGGTTTTGATCGTTTTCGTGTCACCTATCGGAAAGGCATGTTAAGTTGGGGATAAGTCGTTTTTTTAGACAGTCCATTTTATCAAAAAAAATAACATAAACAGGGGGATATATGAAATGTCCGGCATGCGCCACACGACTTCGTGTCATGAAAACACAAGACATGATTGTGGATGTTTGTAAATATGGTTGCGGCGGTCTTTGGCTAGACCGATCTGAATATAAAAAAGTTGATCAGCAAAACGAGACAGCAGGCAGGGAACTGCTTCATATTGAACGTAATCCAAATATAAAAGTCAATTATTCCAGACGCCGAATGTGTCCACGTTGCGAAACAATTGTTATGGCCAGAAGATTTTCTTCATTTAAACGTCAGGTCGAAATAGATACCTGTCCTTATTGTGGCGGATATTGGCTTGATGGCGGCGAACTTGAACGAATTCGTTCATTGTTTGAAGATCAGCAAGATAGATATAAGGCCACAGATCGTTATCTTTCAGATTTTCAAGAGCAGGCCATTCAAGCGGCTGCAAAAGAAAATGAAGCGCTTTCAAAACAAAAAGAACGTGATGAATCCACCATTGCACGTTTTTTTCGATTCCTTAATCCTTTTAAGTAAGAAAGATTGTTACTGTTATGAAAATTGCTGATTTCCAAGAATTTATGAATAAAGAAAAAAAGATCGCTGTAGTTGGGCTGGGATATGTTGGATTGCCTCTTTCAGTTTATCTATCCCGATATTTCAATGTAATTGGATTTGATATCAAAAACAGGCGAATCAAAGAATTACAAGAGGGCATAGATCGTACACAAGAGGTTGATTCTGAACGTCTGAAACAAGCAGATCTGACCTTTTCTGATGATCCGGAGTCTTTAGGATCATGCGCGATTATTATCATTGCAGTGCCAACACCGATTGATGACGCACGCATTCCAGACATGGGGCCCCTTTGCCATGCGACAAAAATTACAGCGCATTATTTGCAAAAAAATGATGTGATTGTTTATGAATCAACTGTCTATCCCGGCGCTACCGAGGAAATCTGTGTGCCGATTTTGGAAGAATATTCTGGATTGACTTTTGGTCAGGATTTTTCAGTGGGATATTCTCCTGAACGAATTAACCCTGGAGATCGAAACCGCACATTAGAAAAAATAACCAAAGTGGTTTCAGGATCAGATAATGCAACCCTTGATTTGCTCTCAAAGATTTATGGTCAGATTGTTCACGCAGGTATTCATCAGGCACCTACCATAAAAGTTGCTGAAGCTGCAAAAGTGATTGAAAATACACAGCGTGATATCAATATTGCCTTAATGAATGAATTGTCAATGATTTTTAATCGAATGAATATTAATACCCAGGATGTTTTGAAGGCTGCCTGCACAAAATGGAATTTCTTGCCATTTCATCCGGGACTCGTAGGCGGCCATTGTATTGGGGTTGACCCATATTACCTCACATTCAAAGCAGAGTCATTGGGGTATCATCCAGAAATGATCCTGGCTGGCCGAAGAATCAATGATGGCATGGGAAAATACATTGCTGAACGTACAGTAAAAATGATTATTGCAACAGGCAAGCCTGTTCTGGATGGTCAGGTTGCAGTACTTGGCCTTACGTTCAAAGAGAATGTCCCTGATTTGAGAAATACAAAAGTGATTGATATTATCCATGAGCTTTCAGAATATGGACTGGATGTCTATGTTCACGATCCCTGTGCAGAGGAAACAGAGGCCAGGGATCATTTAAATCTGACGCTCACAGCACTTTCAGAAATGCCAAAAGTCAATGCGGTTATTGTTGCTGTTAAACATCAAGAATATCTGGATATGGGCCTTGAAAAAATTTCGCAGCTTTGTATTTCTGACTGTCCTTTAGTTATTGATGTTAAAAATGCATTTGATCCTGAACATGCCCGACAATTGGGAATAATGTATTGGTGTCTATAAGTAAGCGGTCATAAATTTTTGAAAAAAATAAATTTTTATTATTAAAAGGACTTGACTGTTTAATTATATTTTTTTATAAAACTATATTAATTAACAAAATCATCAAGATACATTTTAATCTGTCTAACAAGACTTTTCAGCAATTTCTGGGCGCAGCGACAAATTATCGCTGTTTTGGATGTAACGCAGTTATTGACGTAGGTGTAAAATGATCCGAACCTTACAAATCAGTTTGTTCATTATACTATTTTTGCCATTTCAGGTGCTATCTCAACCCTCACCATCAGACTTTCAATTCCCTTCTTCATACCAACCCCTTGGTTCTGGTGCAAGAGCATCGGGTATGGGCGGTGCATTTATTGGGATTTCGGATGATGCAACTGCGGCATCGTGGAATCCGGGAGGTCTGGTTCAGCTTGAAAAATCAGAAATTTCTATTGTAGGTTCCTTTTTTCGTCGGACAGAGGATTTGCAATCTGATTCATCAAATCAATATGGAGATCAGCCAGTTAATTATGAAGGATTGAATTATTTCAGTCTTTCTCATTGTTTCTCTTTTTTACAACGTAACATGGTTGTATCAATAAATTACCAAAATTTATATAATTTCGATAGAGATTGGGCCATTCAAATCCCTTTGCAGTTTGAAACCCCTGGTTTAAATGCGGATGATATGAAAGTCGATTTTGCTTCTGATGGCAACCTTTCTGCAATCGGATTGGCTTATAGTGTAGAAATACATCCAAATTTTTCAATGGGTTTTACATTGAATTTTTGGGAAGAAGACATATCAAAAAATTTTTGGGAAACAAAAACCAATTATTCATTCAAATATAATACAGCAACTGTAGAATATATGGAGACCCAGGAATCAAAATATGAGTATCAATTGGATAGTGGATTTAATACAAATATTGGATTTTTATGGCAGATCAGCCCAAGGCTCACATTAGGAGGGGTTTATAAGGCAAGGTTTACAAGTGATATCTCACAAAAAAGTGTGCAAATAAAGCACACAGAACAACGAATCATACCAACAGATACGCTTACGACAGAAACAAAAATCTTTCCGGGTTCGGATGAATATAAATTAGCAATACCAGAATCCTATGGCATTGGTCTGGCATTTAAAGTTACAAATCTTTGGACTGTATCAATGGATATCTATCGAACGCAGTGGGATGAATTCATCATTACAACTGATCAAGGAAAGTTTTCGCCTCTTTTTGCGTTACCATCAAATGAGGATTTCACTTTTCCTGATACGATTCCAACAATCAAACCGACCCATCAAGTTCGTTTTGGAACTGAATATCTCATGCTAAACAAAGACCAACAAATGATTATTCCTTTTCGATTGGGTATTTTTTATGATCCAATTCCAGGGAAGGGTTCTCCTGATAAAGCATGGGGGTTCAGCCTGGGATCTGGCATGTCAAAACCACCTTATAACTTTGATGTTGCATTTCAATATCGCCATGCAAGTAATCTTGGTGAAGATTACCTCATAAATTCCATACAATCCTTTGACATGGACGAAGCCACTCTTCATACATCGTTTATCTATCATTTCTAACAGGATGCACCCAAAATGGAACTATTCCAATGCCAACAATGTGGAGATTGCTGCAAAGGCTATGGTGGCACCTATGTTACAGAATCAGACATTAATAAAATAGCAGACTATATTAATGTTACCCCTGAAAAATTTATTAAACAATATTGTGTGTTGTCTGGCAAAAAATTTGTTTTGGCACAGGCCAGCACCGGATACTGTATTTTTTGGAATAAAATATGCACCATTCATCCTGTAAAACCTAAAATGTGCAGGGCTTGGCCTTATATTGAAAGTGTATTGGTTGATCCAGATAATTGGGCAATTATGGGCAATAGTTGCCAGGGTATCAATACCCATGCACCAATGGCTAAAGTCAAACAAAGGATTAAAGAAAAATTGGCAGAGGCTGAATGAAAATCGGAATTTTTGACTCAGGACTGGGCGGATTGACTGTGGCACGCGCTATTGTCGATGCCTTGCCCGCCTATGATATAATATATTTTGGTGATACCGCACGCACACCATATGGCAGTAAAAGTCGTGAAACAGTTATTCAGTATGCCTGTGAAAACACAGAACTGCTTATCAAAAAAGGTGCGGAATTGATCGTTATGGCATGCAATACTGCTGCAAGTGTTGCAACTAAAGTGCTTCGTCAAAAATATGAACTACCAATTTTTGAGGTAATAACCCCCGCAGCATCGCTGGTTGCATCCTTTCAAAAAACACGTCGTGTTGGAATTATTGGGACCCGCGCAACAATCAATAGCAATGTGTATACTGATAAAATATCAAAAGATCGTCCAGATATTCAGGTGTTTGCAGTTCCTTGTCCATTGCTGGTGCCATTGGTTGAAGAAGGATGGATCGAAAAACCAGAAACGCGCATGATTGTAAAAAAATATTTACATCCATTAAAAGTGAGACAAATTGATACATTAATATTGGCCTGCACCCATTATCCGATTCTAAAACCGATTATTCAAAAAAAAATTGGACGCCGCGTTAAGGTCATTGATTCGGCTCAGGCTGTGGCACAACAACTCATTTCATATTTTGAAAAAAATAACCTGTGTCTGGAAAAAAATAAAAAGGGTGTATGTCAGTTCTACGTGTCAGATATAACACCTTATTTTGAAAAGATTGCCCAATCTATTTTCACAAGAAGAATTCCATTGGAGGTTGCAGCTACCGCAGGTTCTTAATCATAAAGCCCACCATCGTAACATCATCTAATCGGGCCTTTTTTCCCCGATATTCATCAAAATCTGCCATAATCTTCTTTTTTTGCTCATTCATAGGGAGTTCAGCATATTTTATGAGCATTTTTTTGAGTCTGCGGTTGCCAAAGGGAAATCCCTTTTCGCCGCCTGTTTGATCAACAATACCATCGGTGAACAGATAAAATTTCATATTGGTTTCAAGGTCAATGGTATGATTTGTAAATTCAAAATCAGGATTCGTTTTTCTGTACCCAATGCTGCATCGGTCACCTTTAACCATTTCAATATTATCATCTTTAACAATCAACAAAGGAATTCTTGCTCCTGCATAAATCAATTGATTTTCCTGGGGTTTAAGAAAACAAATTCCCACATCCATGCCATCATCAGAATCGGAATGGGCTGAATCCTGGTATAGTGTTCTTTTGACAACCATGTTTAAACGTGCAAGAATTTCTGAAGGATTCACACAGCCTTCATCCCGAATGATCCGACGAATACCTGAGGATGCAATCATGGTCATAAAAGCGCCTGGCACACCATGCCCTGTACAGTCAACAATCGCGATAATCATGCCATCTTCAAGGGTTAACAGTCCATCTTCATGCGCAGTAAGATTTTTGACAATGGGATAGAAATAAAAGATATCACCGCCCACCAAATCTCGTGGCTGCCATATAATAAAATTATGAGGCATAAATTCATTGATAATTTCTTCATCAGGCAGCAAAGATGATTGGATGAGCTTGGCATATTTAATGCTGTCTATCATATTGCGGTTGGCTTCTTCAAGCTTTTGGTTTCTGGAGCATTGCTGCTTTGTATGATTTTTACTGTTCAAAATTTCATTACCAAAATTTTTCATCAAACGTCGAAATAGCCAAAGAACAGTAAGCAATAAAATGGTGATCGTCCCCATGCACATATAAAAAGACACATGCATTTTTTGTAAAAAAAGTTCAGAAAATTTGACAAGCGTTCCATCGGCAGATGCTTCCATAATAAATGTTTCAATGGCTGTCATAAACAGTTTTTGCAAATATAATTGATTGAATACGAGGAGCATCATACAAATCAGTATCATAATGCCGGGTATCAGGATGGGTTTGTTTTTCACCTGTCTGTCTCCAATGGTTTACATTTTATTGCATGAATACCACATATTTTTTCAGCCTGTAGATCCAACAAATGAGGAAGCCCGCCGAGATCATCAGGATTAAATCCAAGGGTTTTTTGCCATATCGCCGCATCTTCCATGCAGTAATACACAAACACATCAGGTGCATGTTTTCTTACCCTATCAATCAGGCGATGATAGACGCGCAACCTTAATGGCTTAAAATATCTCAATTTGTCATCCATACCAGGAAAAAACTCATTATACACAATGCTTGAATGCTGAAAGCGTTTTTGAATAACGCCTTTTAGATCAGGCATAAAACGTAACGTCCCCAGACTAATCCAGACAATATTATTTGCAGAAACATGCGCAAAAATAGCATCAATAACAGATTCGTATGCCTGTTCACAACCATCGTATAAAACAATTGGATCAAAATGAAATGCCAGTGGAAAACCATACGACTCACACTTTGCAGCCGCTTTCAATCGTGCATTCAGTGTTGTTGTTCTGCACTCTTGCTTATGTATAATTTCCGGCGTATTCAATGACCAGGCCATGATTGTTTTTCGATTATGGGAATATGGCAACAATGCATTTATTTGAGTGGTTTTTGTTTTAAGCTCCAAAACAGCATGATCCTGATGTGAAAAACAATGAATTAATTGTTGAGAGATATCACATATTTTTTCCCAAATCAGGCTGTCTGTATATTCCCCTGTACCCAATCGTTGCAAGCCTGGAATTCTATTTTCAATTATTTTATTTAAATCATAAAAAAGATCATCAGTATTTACAAATAATTGTAATACCGGTGGATGAAAATAGGACTGAAGAATACAATAGGAACAATCCATTGTGCAAAAAGTACCAATATGAATAATTTGATAACCACAACAAATATATTCCTTAGTACCCGGACATTTCCGAATAAACGCCCCTTGATTCTTTGTTAGAAAGAGAACCTTTTTTCCTTCTTTAATGGGATCATTTGCTGATAATACGTACTCAAAGACCTGTTGAGAATCCTTAACCTGAACAATGGGAATGTGCGCATACTTTTCTGTTATCAAGCGAACAAGGGGCTTTTGTGCAATGACATCCAATACGAAAATTTTTGACAATTCCATGACAATATTACTTTAATAACGCACCAATACGTCTTGCAATTGATGGATCATTTTTTGCCAGTTCAGTTAAAATTTTGTGCGCATTTTTTTCTGATAACTTATCCAGGGCATCACTTCTTTGCTGCTCCCATTCTGACAGATGATCAATTGTCTCAGCAGATATTTTTCCCTGATATAATGGCAAAAGAGTATCTGATTGAAGATGTTTTGCATAAGTATCAAAAATATCAGTATTATTTAATCCTTTCCCCCAGGTTTGTAAACGTTCATCTGAAGATTGACAGATATCATCAATGGTGACACTGCCCCTGATAAGCAATTTTCCTAATTCCATAGATATATGAATTGCCGTGCTTGAGGGACAATATCGTCTCATTAATGGAAATGTCTGACCCGCACGAACTTTTATTTCATCAATCCAGCTTTGAAACTGGCGATTATTAACAATATAATGGTCCACAGCAACCAGTGAAACCTGTGAAAAAGGAATAATTTCCTCATCAAATCGACATATTATTTCAGGAACAATACCAGCGATATTGTTTCTATCAACAAGATTGTCTTTTAGCAAGGATTTTTCTGGAAATGAGATATCTGATGCGTATTGATAACAGGCAGTTAGTGTTTCAGAGGAAATGGGATTTACACAAGTTTTTGAATCGAATTGTTCATTTCGCACTGAAACATGACTCATGGATACATCTCGGGCATTTTTCAAAAGATCTGGTTTCAGATTAAAAAGTATTGGGCCATAAGGATTGGGTGTATGTATGGCTTTACGATAGAATAATTCACCATAATCAATGAGATGAAAAATATGAGCATCCCAGCAGCCATTTTTTTTCATATTAATGTCGGTATCATAATTTGTAAATGCAAGATGGGCTTTTTCAAGGCTTGATTTTGGACAAATTCCGCCCATAGACAAAAAAGAAAAGAACTCAGTGAGCTGGCATGCCATAAACAATGAGTTCCCTCGTTGATTCAAAGTATCAACCGCTTTATGAATATTATTTGTCATTTTTTAATTTGTTTACTCCCGAATTGATTTTATTTTTGAAATAAGTTGACGTATCATTTCTCCTGCCGGCCCTTTGAGAATATAGTGGCTTGTCCGACCGGTCAAAGGGGTTAATTCTGGATTTATTTCAATTACTTTTGCACCAGACTCAAGCGCACTACTCGGAATGATTGCCGCTGGATGCACACTGGCTGATGTACCAATAACAAGCATGATATCGCAATTTTGTGCAATTTCGAATGATCGCATAATATTTTCATGAGGAATTTGTTCACCAAAAAAGACACAGTCCGGTCGAATAATACCACCACAAGTACATTTAGGTGGCAATTGATCCAGGGTGATTTCAGACAGGTTATATATTCTATTACAATCCATGCAATAATTTATCGCAAATGTACCATGAAACTCAATCACATCTCTATTACCCGCCATTTGATGCAACCCATCAACATTTTGAGTAATGACTGTTTGAAGATACCCCCATTTTTCAAGTTGTGCCAATCCAAGATGCGCATCATTGGGTTTTGCACGATCCATGATTTCTTTCATTCCTTTTAAAAGAACATCCCAAACCTTTTCAGGATGATTCAGGAATGCATCAATATGGGCATATTCCATTGGGTCAAAAGATTCCCATAGGCCTCCTTTACCACGAAAAGGAGGAATGCCGCTTTCTACAGAAATACCAGCACCTGTTAAGGCTGCAATTTTTTTTGCATTTACAATATCTCTTGCAGCTTTATCTATATTTGCATCCATTGTTTGTCCTTTCTTCTTTTTCAACTTTTCTCCTTTCTTTTCATAAATCCTCCTTTTTAATTCATTCTTATGACATTTCATAAGTTCAATTCTATTATAATTATAACGATTCTATATTTTAAATGGATTCCTCATCAACAATCAATTTGGGATCATCCAGGATTCGCTCCAGGTCTAGAATAAGCGTCATATCATCTAACACGCCGCGAACGTATAATTGGGAGTCACCTGAAATAGTGGTTGATGGTGATTGAATGTCTTTTAGAGCAATTCTGACAACCTGAGGTACATTATGAGCAATGATACAGGTTTCAAGCGGTTCTTTGTCATGTGATATCTGCCCCTGAACCAGGAGAATGTAAACAGATTCTGGCATTTGGCTGGCAGGCTGTCCCATGAAACGCACAATATCAATTACTGAATAGATATGTCCCCTGATATTTACCGCACCAATGACAAAGTCGGGTGTACAGGGTACGCGAGATAGTCGGTTTAAGGGATGGACTTCTCGAACACGTTGAATATCAACCGCATAACGTTCTTCACCAATAATAAATGTCAAGGCATGAAAAACATCATCCGCGTCTTTTTCATTTTCAGGTAGTTGTGCCAGTTTTCTTGCGCGATGTTCCAATATGGCATTGATATCCATATGATCCAGTGCATTATGATTCGATGTTTTCACTGCTTGCCTCCTCATGCAATAATTTCATGCCAATAAAAACATAATGAAGGCCTGAGATAATTGTCAATAAAGCAGTCATCCAACAAAAAATATTCAAAATGGTGACCAGAGGGTAATATTCACTGAACAATGCAATTGTAATTGTCAGAAGTTGAAATAAGGTCGTGGCCTTGCTTATAAAGCTTGGGTTGATCGGCACATGGACTTCGCTGATATAGCAAATACTCATTCCCATCAATATGATGACATCTCTGCTAATTACAATCACAGTCAGCCAGTTTGGAATCTGATTAATGATCGCCAGGCAAACGTAGGCGGATGACAGAAGTAATTTATCTGCGATTGGGTCCATCTGAGCGCCCAGTTCAGTTCGTTGATTGAGATATCGGGCAATCAATCCATCAAGGGCATCAGTGATTGCAGCAACTGCAAAAATTATCAAGGCAAGAATATATGCATGTTTGATAATTGCAATAACAAAAACCGGTGTTAATAAAATTCGGATGACTGTTAACATATTGGGAATAGACATATCTATTTGGTTTCCTAAACTGCTAAAAGGTTTGCTTTATAATGTTTTAATTTGTTTATTAAAAAGTGACATCAATCAAGACTGGCATCGGAACTATTATCGCCAGATTGTTTCTTTTTGAGTTCATCTTTGGAAATCAAGCCCAACTCAATTTTATCTGAAGAGATCTGCTGCATGTTTAAGCCAAAGCTGTCAATCGACTGCATTTTGAGAATCAGTCGTTTGGCTAAAACTTCACCGCCTTCGGGAAATTCTACTATGATCTTGGCATTGTTTGCTTTTAACTCTTTTAAGTGAATGCCGGCTACACCTTGAATATCTTGCGCTAACACCTTTCTAAAAGTAACAAAATATGCTAATTTTTGAGTACCATTGACCAATAATTCAATCTGTGATGCATTGATTGCCGCCTTTTGCAGTCCAACTTCAAGCTGTTTTGCCAAAGTTTGTGCCGCTTGATTGGCAGCCTTTGTGACTGCTTCTTTGGCACTGATTATTTCGTTTTCTTTAACCGCTCGGGCATTCTGAGTGGTTTCGGCAATGAGCATTCCTGTTTGGGATTGGTAGGCTTGCAATTGAATTTCAGCATCCACTGATGCCATCCCAAAGACACCCATTGAGGGTAATGCTTTCACATGTCCAATCAAAACAATTTGAACGTTATTTGTTTTAGCAAATTGAAGCGCTTCAGTTTTGTCCAAGTGATCCTGTTGGAAATCAGAACGTGCCCACAGTTTTCTTACCAATGACTGTTGATCGACTATTTTATAATTCTTTTTCTTAAAAAATGATGTCAGTTCTGAACCTGCCGGATTAAATCGAGGGGCCAAAGGCTTGATTCGCCACCATTGATAAGGTTCTTGGTGAATGTTTTGTTCAGAAATAAACGTTAAAATACTGGGAAGGTTCTTCTTTTTTGCCTTTACGCCAATTTCTGAAAGATTGCTGCGAATTGTGTCAACAGATACAGTGCTTTTGACAAATACCCGATAAAATTCATTGGATTTCACTTCCGCCAAAACGCGAAAACCTCTAACAAATTTTTGTATCGGATTGAATATTCGATCATTGATCAACTGAAAATTTTCGACAATCAGGTTTGGTGGTAAAATTTTATTCACAGTTGTTTCTACTGCCGCTGCCAGCGCATTTTGAATCGCTTTTTCTCTCGCTTTATCCACATTGTCTTCTTCAATAATTCCAGTGCCAACTGTATTGAGACGAATTGTTCCTTTCAATTGTTTTGCATTTGCAAATGTTGATAATCCTAATATTAGAGTTAGGACGAAACACATGTAACGATAATTAATTCGTTCTTTCATATTATCTCCTTTAAAAGAAATCAAATTGTTATGGAAGATATTGTAACGTGATTGATACGTTATGAATTTTGGTCAATGCTCACGTTCAACAACAAAATTCGCAATATCATACAATATTTGGTGTTCATCTGTTTCTGGAATTTCCATAAGCGATCTTTTCGCTTTTTTTGCATAGGAATGCGCCTGATTCAAACAAAAGGATATGCTGTCCAAATGTTCCATAATCTCAATTAATTTTTCAAAGTCTGAATGCGAAAAATGAACATCCTGAATTAAGCTTTCAATAAATGAACGTTCCTTATCACTGGCTTTTTGAAGCGTATGAATAATCGGAAGTGTCAATTTACCTTCCCTCAAATCAGCGCCCACTTTTTTTCCAAGGATTTTTGTATCCGCAGTGTAATCCAGAATATCATCCGCAATCTGAAATGCAATCCCCATATTCATTCCATAATTGGACACAGATGACAAGACATTTTGAGAGGCATCCGCAAGAATCGCGCCAGATTCACAGGCAGCCTGCATCAATACAGCGGTTTTAGAATTGACAATTTTCAAATAATCGTCTTGTGTCAAATTTGGATTTCTCTGGTTTTTCATTTGAAGTAACTCGCCTTGCGCCATTTCTGATGTAATTCGTGCTGCCAGTTGAATAATGGCCATTTTGCCTGTTTCACCCGCAATCGATAAGGATTTGGCCAGAAGATAATCGCCTGTCAGAACTGTCTCGGCTGCGCCAAACACGAGATGTGCTGCTTTTTTTCCCCGACGCATCTCAGCTTCATCAATAACATCATCATGAAGTAATGTCGCTGCGTGCAAAAACTCAAACATGGTCGAAAAATGAATTAACTTTTCTTGATTATACCCACTCATTCGGGCGCATAGGATCATCAATAAAGGACGCAAACGTTTTCCGCCGCTGAAAAGAATATGTCCTGCAATGGTCTGAACCAATTCCAGATAAGGGTCTAAATTTCGTTTTAAACAGGTTTCAATTGTATCTAAATCTTTGGCAACCGCAGACATAATTTTTTGTTTAATCTGTTTTTTCAAATTGCTTCTCCCAAAAGATCATAATGGAACGCCTGAATAATTTTGACTGGATAAATTTTTCCTGTTTCAATATTTTTTCCTGAAACCATCGTGATGCCATCAATTTCAGGCGCTTGAAATACAGTGCGGCCTTCTGGCAAAGGGGGGTCATCTTCAGATAAACCCTCGGTCAGGACATCCAACTGTTTTCCAATAAATCGTTGATAACGTTTATATGAGATCTCTGCCTGGCATGTCATTAATTCATGACGACGCGCTTCCTTTTCATTTTCATCAACATGATCTTCCAAATGATGTGATGCCAGATCCTCAGAATCAGAATAATCGAAAACCCCGAGATGGTCAAATTGAATCTCCTTGATAAAATCCATAAGTTCTTGAAAATCTTTTTCTTTCTCTCCAGGAAACCCAACCAGTAAGCTGGTTCTGAGTGTTATGTCCGGGTTTTCTGACCGCATTTTTTCAATAAGTCGTAATAGATCATTTTTTTTGTAAGGCCGATTCATTTTTTCAAGAATTTCATTCGTTACATGTTGAATGGGCATATCAATGTAAGGACAAATGCATTGAAATCTGTTGATGGTCTGAATTAAGTGTTCATCAATATTTTGAGGATTCATATATAGGGTTCGAATCCATATTTCACTGCCTAATGACTCAACTTTTTCAGCCATTTGAGTCAAAAGAGCGGCCAATGTGCCATGCTCAGAAGAATCTGTTCCATATGCTGCTGTATCTTGAGCAACCAGGACAATTTCTTTCATGCCTGCATTCAGACAAAGATTGAATTCTTCAAGAATACGTTGTTCTGAAATGCTGTGATAAGGGCCGCGTAATTTGGGAATAATACAATATGTGCAATGATAACTGCATCCCTCAGCAATTTGAATGTATGCTGTTTTGCTTTTTGGAGGCAGCCAGCGCGGTGCATGATTTCTAAAATAATGTGATTGCTTAGGCGGTGGCGTCAAAATACATGATTGGGTTTGATCATCCGCTACAACTGCCTGAAGCCGATCCAAAGCCCCCGTCCCCAAAAAAAAATCAACTTCAGGTAATGCCTGTTTAATATCTGGTGCATATCTTTCAACAAGACAACCGATTACAATAAGTTTCTGACAGGTACCGGATTGTTTATACTCTGAAAGCTCAAGAATTCGCTCTATTGATTCCTGTGATGCCGCTTCAATAAAGCTACAGGTATTGATGATAATAACATTGGAATTATCAGGATGTTCAACAATCGTATGTTGTTTACTCAACATTCCCTGCATGTAGCTTGTATCCACTTCATTTTTTGGGCATCCGATTGTTTCAAAATAGATCTTTTTTTTCGTTTGAAAGGTCATGGAATCGCTGTTACCCTTTTGGATTGTCTGTTGTTTTCAATGAATCTGCCAATAGCTCCCGTGCATGGGCCAATGTTTTTTCTGTAATTGTTTCCCCGCCCAGCATTCGAGCGATTTCATCAATACGCCCTTCGTGATCAATTGGACGAATCACAGTATGGGTCCGATCATTATCAACATGTTTGGCAATTTGAAAGTGATGTTGTCCATATTTCGCAATCTGAGGTAAATGTGTTATGCAAATTATTTGATGATGCTGACTCAAGGCCTTCATCTTCAGGCCAACCATTTCCGCAACACCACCACCAATGCCGGCATCAACTTCATCAAATATGACTGTGGATACAGATTCGGTTCCAGCTAGAATGGCTTTTAATGCCAGAATCACTCGGGATAATTCTCCTCCTGATGCAATTGCTGCCAAAGGTTTCATGGATTCCCCGACATTTGGTGCGATCATAAAATGCGATTGATCCATGCCGGTTTCAGTAAAAAGCCATTCTCCATCAGTTAAAGCGGCATGGGTATGTTCATCCTTTTTACGACCGATAACTTTGACTTGAAAACGTGTTTTATTCATTTTGAGTTGATGCAATTCTTTTTCTACAGCTATTGATAATTTGCCCGCACATTTTTTTCGCTTTTCAGACAATTGATGTGTTTTGCTTTTTAATTGTTCATGAACATTCTTGACTTCATTTTCTGCCTGTGCAATTTTATCTTCAATAGAGTCAAATCCATTTAATTCCCCCTGAATTTTTTCAAAGTGAGCCGCGATAGATTCAAGAGATCCGCCATATTTTCGTTTGAGCTGATTTAACAAATACATTCGATCTTCAACCTCTTGTAATCGTTGATTATCAACATGAATACCATCAAGATAATTGCGCAACTCCGATGTAATGTCTTCGATCAAAGCACTGGCATCCATAATACGTTCGCATGAGGGTTCCAGATTTTTATCCATTATGGATGTCTGTTCTAAAATTTTATTTGCTTTGCTGAGAATTTCATATACAGCGCCTTCAGAATCATAAAGATATTCAATGCTTTGACTTACATTTTGATATATTGTTTCAGCATGTTCTAAACGTGTATGCTCATTTTCCAGTAATTCATCTTCATTCTCACCAATCGCCGCATCAGAAATTTCTTTGGCTTGAAATCTGATCAGCTCCAAATGTTCAGCCTGTCGGGCTTGCTGTTTAATTAATTTTTCCAGATTTGCAATGAGCGGCAATAAACGATGGTAACATTGATAAATTTCAGTGCGTAAAGGGATGAGCTTGCCATATGTATCCAGCATGACCAAATGTTCTTCCTCGTTTAACAAACGTTGATGGGCGTGCTGCCCGGATATATTGACCAGATTTGCAGTGAGTTGGGTCAATAGCTGGATTGTGGATTGACGATCATTGATAAAAATTTTATGACGTTCTTTGCGAGATATATAACGTCTGATTAATAGGCCATCATCTGGTTCAAAGTCATTGCATTTCATCAATTCGATTATTTGCGGATGATCTTTAATATCGAAATACCCTTCAACCTCCGCAAAATCCATACCCGTGCGAATGTACTTTTCAGTTGCCCGATGACCCAGCAACAAATTGAGGGCATTGATGATGATCGATTTTCCAGCACCGGTTTCACCACTTAAAACTGTCAGGCCATCTGAAAACTGAATATTCAGTTTTTCAATGATGGCAAAATTTCTAATGCGTAATTCTTTTAGCATTGAAATGTCCATTTAAAAACTTGTAAATCATAAATTATCTTAATTCAGCTTTACACTGCTTTAATATTTTACGTGCTTCATCCGCTCCCACTTTTTTAACAAGTTCATCCCATAAAGGTGAATTACGAAGATTTTCCTGAAAATTTTGAGTTATTTCATCTAAACGTTCTTTAGAGGGTTTTTCTCCTGGAGCAACAACATGTATACCATCATTATCCATCCATGAAGCAGCAGGAGCCCTTCCAGGAGTTTTTTTAGAACTAAACATGCAACATTTTTTAAACTTTTTTCCACTTCCACATGGACATAAATCGTTTCTTCCAATTTTAGTTGAATGTGTCATCTCATTTACCTCATTATGATAATAATTTAAGTTCTCTTGAAAAAAACTATTAAGAAACAATACATCATGCTTTATTAAAGTAATAATCCTTTAATTTCATCCTTGACTTTCCAGGCGCAATCATAACCTTCCTGAATACATTCATCTGCGCGATAATATTCCAACCAACCCACATGACTCAGGCAAGGTTCCAACAGAATATCTGGTGGATCAATTGCCATCCGACTGCGTGTAATACGATCCTGCATAATATTAACCGAACTTGCAAGAATATCAAACATACTGGGCGTTTTTTTTATCTTTTGTTCGTATCGATTAGAAAAAACAGCATTCATGCTTTGTTTCAAGCCTTTTATCAGGCGTTGCTTTAATGGATTTTGTAATTCATTATCCTCTGGCTCAGATATTTCTGCGGACCATTTAATTGGAATGGTCCTGGGCTTGTTTACAAAATGCTTTCCAATAACATCGTTGTTCAGATTTACAGCCAGAACAGTTCGTGCCCCCATTGCCCGACATACAGATACTGGCACAGGATTAACTATACCACCATCTGCCAGCATTTGTTTATTAATACGTACCGGAGCAAATAGGCCAGGCAATGACATGGATGCTCGAACAGCATCGTGCAAAAGGCCTTCCTGAAACCAGACTTCACGACCGGTTGTTAACTCTGTAGACACTGCCCCAAAACGAATATCAAAATCCTGAATATTCTTTTCGCCCAGATAATCAGCCATAAAACGACTGAAACGCTCGCCCATGATAATGCCACCGCCTGAAAAGTTAAAATCAAAAAAATTGAATACTTCTTTCCAGTTCAGTTGACACACCCATTTTTCAAGGGATTCAAAATTGTTGGAAATATATGCGCCGCCAACAAATGCCCCCACTGAACATCCACTGATCACCTGAGGATATATTCCCATTTCTTGAAGCGCTTTTAGCACGCCGATATGTGCAAATCCACGCGCAGAACCACTTCCAAGGGCGACACCAAAGGTTGAATTATGGTTGATATTATTATTCATTATATTAATTTCTGAGTGTGGCAATTAATCTTTTAGGAAAGATTAATAAATCCAATGCAGTTTTGATATCAGGGCAAGCAATATCTGCATTCAAAATTGTCTGAACCGCTGCGCCCTCACATTGGATGACCGCAATGCCAACTACAGCCACCTTTACCATTAAATGGTCGTTATACCCATTGCCAATGCAAACACATTTTGATGAATCAAGGCTTATAACGTAATCTTGTTTTTCAAGGGATTGGTTATTTGTTTGCAAGATTTTAGTGAAACAATTAATATCTTTAGTTTGCGCCATCCCCTGGCCAAATGTGTCTGCTGTGAGTATATGAATATTTATCTTGTTTGACAATCCAATCAGTTGGTCTTCAACCCCAGGAATAAGATCGCCATCGCAGCTTAATGTTCCATTCAAATCCAGTACCAGATGTTCAAAAGAATATGTTTTAGTGTTTGGTATTGATATTTGTATCATGGACATGATATTCCTTGGGCATTTTTATGTTTCGTATTGAAATTGAATACCGACTGGACAATGATCTGACCCCATAATATCCGAATAAATAAAGGCATCTTTTACCCGATCCATACTCTTTTCATCAACACAAAAATAATCAATGCGCCATCCAATATTTTTAGCGCGTGCATTGAACCGGTAGCTCCACCATGTGTATTGGTTGGGCTGATCATTGAATGCTCTAAATGTATCAACATAACCTGATGCAATAAATTTCGTAAACCATGCCCTTTCCTGTGGAGAATATCCTGCATTGTTTTCATTTCGTTTTGGATTGGCCAAGTCAATGGGTTTGTGTGCGACGTTAAAATCTCCACAAAGAATGACTGTTTTTTTCTCTCTTAATTGATTGGCATAATCCAGTAAGGCATCATTGAATTGAATTTTGTAATCAATACGTTTGAGCTTATCCTGTGCATTAGGAAAATACAGATTGATCAGATAAAATTGATTAAATTCAAGCGTAATGGCACGACCTTCGATATCATGTTCAGGGCTGTCTATACCTTTAGATACTGACAGAGGGCTTTCCTTCGTATAAACCGCAACACCAGAGTAGCCCTTTTTTTCCGCACTATTCCAAAATGATTGATACCCTTCTATACTGAGTAATTCTTTTGATAATTGATTTTCTTGAGCTTTGGTTTCTTGTAACCCAATGATATCAGGTGCTATTTTCTTAATAGTGTCTACAAATCCTTTTTTTTCAGCAGCGCGTATACCATTGACATTCCAGGATACCAGTTTTTTTATATTCATAAAGACTCCTTCTCTGACAGTTTTATAGTGTGCATATAATGAAATCTGTTACATGTCAAGCAGCATTTGTCAGTATTGTTTTTGGGAGATTCATGAAGCATTTAAGGCTCGCATCTCACTGCAAGATGGATAATATTTATTAGTTTTTTCGAGTATTTCTAATAAAGTAGTGTTTGTTCCGGAGCATTTTCTTGAATATCATGCGTTCCCGAATTATAAAGGGTTTTTATAACAGTCTGGATACTGCTTTCTAAGCTTCCACGAAATCGAAATCCAGTATCTTTAAATCGCTTGTTGGAAACCTCATAGGATAATTGATTCATCATTTCCGAATCCACATAGGATATTTCAACATTATCCAAGAACTTACATATGATATCGAGAAGATCATTTACAGTCATGTTCTCGGTTAAGATATTATAGATTTTACAATCATATAATTCTTTTTTTATAATATGAATGATGGCATCCACCGCATCTTGAAGTGTCAGGTAGGGGCGTTTTTGAAATTGTGCGGTTCGCCACACAGTCAATGGCTGGCCCATAACACCCTGCCAGCATAATTTATTAACTGTTGTATTGAATCGGGCACCCGATGAAATTCCGCAAACAGTTCCAAAACGACAGATTGTATATTTCAATCCACGTTCCTTATATTCAGATAATAAATTTTCCTCCTTTAATTTCGTTGCAGCATATGGACTTTGAGGTTTTAATTGTTCTTCAGAGCAATTTTCATCCATAATACTAGATTGAGAGCCATACACACTTGTTGATGAAATATGGATCATTGGAACATTGTTTTTTCTGCATAACCTTGCAATGGTTTTAGTTCCAGAAAAATTCCCTAAAGCGACCTTCTCTCGAATATGGAAACTATGGGCAGCATCAGTAATTGCGGCCAGATGAACAACGACATCCGCATTGACGATATATTCTTTTAAATCAATGTGCGTGATATCGGCTTCAATAAATTTGAAATTACAATAATCAGATAGATTAAAAAGTGAGCAATATCGTAATGTTGATAGATTATCAATCATAATGATATCTGAGCCAGGGAAATGCCTGGGGATTTCACGAATTAATCTGGAACCAATATGTCCAAGGGCACCAGTGATTATAATTTTCATTTTTCACCATATATTTGTTTAAAGGAGTCATGCAGCGCATGTACTCCTTTAAACAGAAAAAAATGAAACCTTTATGAATCTTTTTCTTCTTTTGTCTTTTCTATAATCTTTTCAGCAAGCTGTGCTGGAACTTCTTCATAGTGTGAATATTCAGACGTAAATGTGCCGCGTCCACCAGTCATTGAATTTAAATCAGGGGCGTAAGTGAGCATTTCAGCCATCGGTGCATGAGCATTGATTACTTGATTCTTGCCTTTAGTGTCCATACCAAGAACCCGACCCCGACGATTCCCATTGAGATCTCCCATAATATCTCCCATGTATTCATCAGGCGTAATTATGGTAACTTTCATGATCGGCTCAAGCAGGATAGGGTTGGCCTCTTCAGCGGCTTTTTTAAATGCCAGAGAACCTGCAATTTTAAATGCCATTTCTGATGAATCCACTGTATGATATGTTCCATCATCCACAGTCGCTCTAAAATCAATACATGGGTATCCTGCCAATACACCTGTCGCAGCGGCTTCAACAATACCTTTTTCAACAGCAGGGATAAATTGTCTGGGAATCACACCACCAACTATTTTATTAACAAATTCAAAGCCTGTGCTTCGTTCCAATGGTTCCATTTGAATCCAGCAATCACCATATTGACCATGACCACCAGATTGTTTTTTATGTTTTCCCTGCACCCGCACTTTTTTCTTGATTGTTTCCCGATAAGGCACTTTCGGCAGGCTGAGCAATACTTCAACATTAAATTTGCGTTTAATTTTTTCAACAGCACTTTCAATATGAAGCTGACCACGTCCAGACAAAAGAATTTCCTTTGTTTCTGAATTTCTTTCAATTTGCAATGCAGTATCTTCTTCCTTAAGGCGCGTCAGAGAAGACATGATTTTATCTTCATCCCCCTGAGCTTTTGGTTGCACTGCATAAGTAATCAATTTGGGCATGGGTTGGACCGGTTCAAACATAATTTTTTTGGATTCATCACAAATGGTATCGCCTGTTTGTGTCTCTTTGAGTTTAGAAAAAGCGATAATTTCACCGGGGATGGCTTTATTGATTGTTTTTTGGTCTTTTCCGCATATACGCAGCAATTGACTGAAACGTTCCTTGCATGACTTGCTTGTATTGTAAAAACTGCCATCCTTACCCAGGGATCCAGACGTTATGCGACAAATGGTCAGTCTTCCCGCATAAGGATCAGCCATTGTTTTAAATACAATGGCTGAGAATGGTGCATTGGGATCTGGCAGACATTCAACTTCTTCATCAGAATCCGCAATTTTTGCTTTACGTGCTTCTCTGTCTTCAGGTGATGGCATGCACTCAGTGATAAAATCCAGAATTTTATCCACACCAATATCATTTGTAGCTGATGCAACGAGCACTGGGACAAAAGTACGACTGATTGTTCCTGAACGCAGCGCTTGCTTAATTTCATCATTGGTTAACTCTTCACCTTCAAGATATTTCTCAACAAGTTCATCTTCCGCTTCAGCCACACTTTCGATAAATTCTTCTCTGGCAGTTTCGGCATCTGCTTTGTATTCATCAGGAATATCACCTGCGCTGGCTTTTCCATCAGCATATGTGTATGCTTTCATATCGATAAGATTGATCAAACCTTTGAATTCAGCAGCGGTTCCGAGGGGCAATTGGACAACGAGAGGTCTTATTTCCAGGGATTCTCCAATATCGGAAATGGCTTTTTGAAAATCTGTATTTTCACGATCCAGTTTATTCAATACGATCATTCGCGGTGAATTATATTCATCGGCAAATTCCCATGCCTGTTCTGTTTGAACCTTAACCCCATCAATGGCATCAACAACAAAAACTGCACTATCTGTGGCCATCAAACAACTCTTGGTATCATTAAAAAAGTTTTGATCACCTGGTGTATCTACAATATCAATTGCATGTTTTTTCCAGGGGATTTGATGAAAACCCGCATTGATACTTGTTTGACGTTTCACTTCTTCTGGTTCAAAATCCATCACAGTGTTACCATCTTCGACCCGACCCAGTCGATTGGTCAGCTTTCCATTGTAAAGCATGGCTTCAGCAAGGGATGTCTTTCCCGCCCCGCCATGGGCTACAATGGCAATATTCCTTATTTTGTCAACTGTTTCACTCATGAAAACTCCTTTTAAGCAAGGATATCTATCCTTGCGACATCAAAAATATGGATAAGGAAATAACCTATCCGATAAATTATTATTGGTTACACGCATAAAAATTTTATCAAATATTTAACGCTGTTCTTTGATTAATTTTGTAAGGCGATCTATATAATCTTTTCCATTTAACTGTTTTGTGTTCACTTTATCAATATAGTCATAGAGAACCGGTTCTACAGCTTTTTTCCATCGTTCGGCTTCGTTATCTGATAATTCGAAAATGTTATTGTTGTGTTGAAGTGCAAAATCGCGCCCCTGATCATCAAGTGCATCCCATGCGACGCCGTGTACATCAACCCACTCCCTGTTGACACTGTTAATGATTGCCTGAATTTCAACAGGAAGACTATTCCATTTGGAACGATTCATAACAACAAACATAGATGTTGTGTACCCAATTTGTTTACAATTGGTTGTATAGCGGACAACCTCAGCCTGACGCCAGCCTTTAAGGACTTCCATCGGTCCAAATGTGCCTTCAACAACCCCTTTTTGAAGCGACTCATAGGTTGAGCCCTGTGGCATGGCAACAGGGACTGCGCTAAGGGCTTCAACGATTTTGGTACTTAATCCAGTGGATCGAATTTTCATTTTATACAAATCTTCCAATTTTTGAACCGGTTTTTTGGTGTGTAATAAGCCCGGCCCATGGGCATGCAAATACATGACCTGAACATCATTGATCTCCTCAGGCTTGACCTGCTGATAAAACGCATTGACTACGCGTGATGCTGCCAGTCCTGTCGGATACCCCAGAGGCAAATCAGCGGCTTCCATTACTGGAAATCGTCCACGTGTATAAGCAAAGCAGGACATTCCAATGTCAGTAATGCCTTTTACCACACCATCATAGCATTGATTGGCTCTGGTCAAAGCACCCCCTGGAAAGACTGTAATCTTTACCTGGCCTTTCGTTCTTTCTTCAATTTGTTTTGCCCAGGCAATACCTGCCTTGCATTGTCCATGTGTCGCAGGAAAAAAGATACTGTAGGTTAAACGATAGGTTGTCGCTATTGCTGGACTGACAGTTTGCAAAAAAAGAAAACAAATACCAATCGTGAACCATATCAAATGTTTGTTCATAAGAAATCCTTTAATTAAAAAAGCTGTTAATCATGGCCCATTTAAATTTTCAATGGACATTTATAAAAAATTTTTATTATATCACGATCAACCATCAATGAACAGAAAAAAATAGGGTCTATTGGAAAAAGTAAAAAGTTTACATGTAATCAATTCGTTTACAGTCATTGTTTTTTTATGAAAAGGCACGAAGGTTGCTTTAGTGTAAAATATGAGCAAGGCACTGTAAATAGATTTATTATAACAAATTTTTATTCCATAGGGTTTGTGTCACAAGCGCTTCTTCTTTAACATTCTGAATTTATATAATTTTCGCTTTCTTTGTCTTTTAATGAGATGATGAATAGGGAAATATTTTATGTCTATTTTTGTTTCACTCTGACATTTAAAATTTACACTTCACATGTAAATTTTTATCAGCGTCTGGAATGTAAATATAATTAAAAGATTAAAATGCTATGTTCACATGTAAGGGATTTTGTTTGCTTAGGAAATCTTGATCTCGGTTTTTGTTCGAGGGCAAACACAAGGTTTGCAACTACACTCGTCCTCGGACGTATGAATATTCTCGGTTATTGTCCGACTGACTTTTCCGATTGGGAACGAAGGATGCAAAATTTCTCTGACATAATAATTTTTAAGGAGGTTTAAATGAACCATATATTAAAAAAAATAACGCTAATAATTTGCATGCTATTATTTTGGCCATTTTTATTAAATTGTGCTGAAATACCTGAAGGTTCAAATCATCCACCCTCATTTCGTCTGGGACCGGATCAGATGATCTATGAAGATGTCACAAATTATTCATTGAGCAATTTTGTACAAAACATTTCGCCCGGACCTTTTGATTACGAACAAAATCAAAAACTAACTTTTGTCCCGATTGCAGATAATCCAGATCTGTTTACCATTCAGCCCAAAGTGAGCATTCAAGGCACCTTAACGTATCAACCTGCACCGGATAAAAATGGAACAACCACAGTTTCAGTTTATTTAAAAGATGATGGAGGTACAGAAAATGGGGGGGTTGATCAAAGTGAAACAGATACATTTCTCATTACAATCATCCCTGTAAATGATCCACCAACATTTTTAAAGGGTGAAGACCAATCTGTGGTAAAAAATGCAGATATGCAAGTTATTCCAGGATGGGCGTCGCGGATAAACAAAGGGCCTTCTGATGAACAGAATCAGACGTTGACATTTATTGTTGATGTTGATCGCGAAGAAATTTTTGAACAACTTCCCCAAATATCGCCTGATGGTACACTGACATACGAACCTGGTCGTGATGCTTATGGCCAGGCATTGGTATCGGTTAAACTTCAAGATAGCGGCGGCGTGGCAAATGGGGGGCAGGACACCAGTCCTGTTCAAACGTTTACAATTACGATTATTTGGGCCAATCATGCGCCCTCTTTTTCTAAAGGACCGGATATTCAAATTTTAGAAGATGCACCTTCTCAAACCTATGAGGAATGGGCTACGAATATCAAAGCTGGCCCTGAAGAAGAAAAAAATCAGCAGGTGTATTTTATTACTGAAGTCGACCAACCCCAGTTATTTTCTGTTTTGCCATCCTTAACTTCAGATGGGCGACTGACGTTTCGGCCTAATCCTGATGTTAATGGCAAAACACTGGTGAGCGTGTTTCTTAAAGACAATGGCGGCACTGAGTTTGGTGGTCAGGATCAAAGTGATACGCAAACATTCTTAATTGATATTAAGGCGGTAAATGATCCGCCATCATTTACACCGGGTCCAGACCAAAACGTTCCTCAAAACTCAGATATCATTCAAATTGAATCATGGGCAGAAAATATTTCTCCAGGCCCCATAGATGAAGCGGAACAAAAATTGAAATTTGTTGTATCAACAGACAAAGCCGAACTCTTTTCATCCCCTCCTGCTATTTTTCCGAATGGAATGTTGCAGTATGCATCAGCGGCGAATGCACATGGCAATGCCATTGTAACTGTTTATTTGCAAGATAGTGGCGGTACTTACGATAATGGTGATGATACCAGCGATTCAATAATTTTTAACATTACTGTTCTTGCAATTAACCAGGCTCCCTTTTTTACTCCAGGCGATGAAATTACCATTTTGGAAGACAGCGGCCCTTTAACATTTAATCATTGGGCAACAGAAATCAGTGCGGGTTCACCTGAGGAATCTTATCAAAAGCTGATGTTCTTTACATTTGGAAATCCACCAACAATGTTTTCGCATCAACCTGAAATGCTTTCTGATGGCACCATTTCATTTGAAACAGCACCAGATGTAAATGGTGTTGCGTCCATTCGCATATATCTTCAAGATGATGGCGGCACTGAAAGCGGCGGCCAGGACAAGAGTGAAGATTATTTTCTCAATGTCAATATTACGCCTGTGAACGATCCGCCGCGGCCCATTCAGGAAACTCTGGTCGTTACAGAAGATACCCCGGCTTATTATACGTTGACTGCCATTGATATTGAAAACGATCCCATGACTTACGATATATTTTTTCCACCTCAAAAAGGAACACTCATTATTGAGAACGTATTTACAGGACGTTGTTTGTATTCACCCTATACAAACAGTGTAGGCACTGATTATTTTGAATTTCAGGTGTTTGATCATGCCGCTCAATCAGAACCCGCAAAAGTGACCATAGAAATACTTCCAGTCAATGATGCCCCTGTTATTTCAGATATTCCAAAACAAACCACAATGGAAGACACCCCCACATCACCCATTGTTTTTTTTATTTCAGATGCAGACTCCAAGTTTAGTGAACTCACACTGGTTATCTCTTCAAGCAATAAAGATCTTGTACCCGATGAAAATATTGTTATGCAGGGAATTGTCAGTAAACGTGAACTGGTCATTACGCCCGCACGCAACCTGTATGGAAATACTGTCATAACAATTCATCTATCTGATAATACAAATATGTCATCACAGGTTCAGTTTGTTCTGGAAGTTCAAAAAAATAATGATCCACCTGTTTTGTCTGAGATTGAGGATCAAATGATCTATGAAGATCAGACCACGCCGCCCATCATGTTTTCAATTAATGATTCAGAAACACCGGTGGCCAATCTGGTTATAGAGATTGATATTTCTGATCCTTTGATGGTTTCCTCTAAAGATATTCATATTTCAGGGGTTGATATTATCCGAACCATGACTTTGAAGCCTGTTGAAAATAAATCAGGTGATGTTACAGTGACAGTCAATGTATTTGATGAAGACATGGCTTCAGCCAGTCAAAGTTTTGTTCTTCATATTCTGGAAGTGAATGATCCGCCAACAATTGATATCATATCTAACCAAACAATGCTTGAAGATAAGATCCTGGATGATATTTCCTTTAATATTGATGATTCTGATTCACCATTGGATCAGATCTCGGTTCGTGCCATTTCAAGCGATGAAACCATTATTCCCAAAGATCAGATAACTATATCAGGTCAGGGGATGGTTCGCACCCTTCAGTTGACCCCCTCACTAAACCAATCGGGTTCAATTCAAATTGATTTGATCGCTAATGATGGCATATCAGACAGTGATATCAGATCTTTCAATGTAACAATTACACCAGTCAACGACCCGCCAGTTGCTGATGCAGGTGAACCTTTTTCTGTAGGTGAAGGTCGTACCGCCTACCTTGATGCATCACATTCTATTGACCCTGATAACAATATCATTTTCTATCAATGGAAACAGATCAGTGGCGCGAAAGTCAACATTGACAATCAAACAGAACCAAAAACCTTTTTTAGCGCTCCTGAAGTGGGACCCAATGGAACGATCCTGGAATTCAAATTATTGATTATTGATCGTGAAGGTTTACAGTCTGAAGATACCATAGAAGTTCATATAGAAGATATGGCCGGCCAATATATGATTGAAGCCATTGCTGGCAGCAATGGCAGTATTGAACCATCAGGACAGTTGTTTGTGCAAGAATATACATCAAAAACCTTTAAAATCATACCTCAAGCGAATTATGACATTCAAGATGTGCTGATCAATGGCGAATCTATTGGAAAGGTTGATGAATATACATTCTATGACGTTCAGGCGGATCATACCATCCATGCTTTTTTCGTTGCCCGACCTAAAATTACTGCTCTGGCTGAAGGTAATGGTCAGATATCTCCGCAAGGTACTGTATTTCTGAATCGTGGTGATCGTGCCTCATTTACATTTACTCCTGAAGAAGGATATCTGCTGGATTATATTTTAGTGGATGATATTGTGGTGGCACCAAAATCCGAATTTCATTTTACAGATATCCAGTTTGATCACACCATCACTGCTTTTTTTATCAGTAAGAACATTTTTGTTGAAGCCGAGGCTGGTAAACGCGGCACAGTGGAACCATCAGGACAAATCCCCATTACATCTGGAAGTGATTTAACCATAAAAATAATTCCTGATTCAGGTTATGAAGTCGCTGATGTTCAGGTCAATGGCACATCTATCGGGCCAGTGATTTCCCATACCCTTTTTGATATTCGGGCCAATACCCTGGTTTATGCAAGATTTCAACCCATTGTTGCGCAAACCATTACAGCAAGTTCAGGGCATAATGGCCACATCTTTCCTGAGGGTGAAATAAAGGTTTCAGATGGTTTAGCCCAGTCCTTTGTGATGATGCCCGATAAAACCTATCAGGTGGCAGATGTCTTGATTGATAATGTTTCTATGGGCCCGATGGCGCGGTATACTTTTCCTGCAGTTGAAAAAAATTATGATATTCATGTTACCTTTGAGCATCAACCCAAAATTTCAGCCCAGGCAGGGCCGCATGGATCTATTGAACCCAATGGAGAAATTTTTGTCAAAGAGGGGTGGTATCAAGAATTTAGAATTCAACCCGAAGAAAACTATGAAGTTAAAGCAGTGATTGTCAATGGAGAATCCATTGGTTCTGTATCTGGGCATATCTTTCTGGAAATAATGGGAGATTTATCCATTCAGGCAGAATTTCAACCCATGCCAACCCTTTATGCCGCAACAAACAGTTTCGGAAAAATAACACCCTCTGGAACAATCATTGTTCCAAGCAATAGTTTTCAGCAATTTCAAATAAAACCTGACCCGGGCTACCGATTTGACAAACTGCTTGTTAATGGCATTGTACAATCGCTGCCAGAAGATCAACTTCTGTACACGCTTTCAGACATTACTCAAAACTATACCTTGAATGCGCTTTTTGATTTGGATCAATATACCATAGATGCATCATCTGGCGATTTTGGAAGTATCAGCCCAACTGGCAGTTTAATATTTGAAGGTCACGAATCATGTACCTATTATTTCTATGCTGATGAAGGCTATGAAGTCGATCGCGTTATTGTTGATGGTACGATTGTGGGGCAAATCCCCTCCTACACATTTAAATCCATTGTTGCGGATCATGTCATTCGCGTAGAATTTATTGCCATGCCAGAAATTACTGCTGAGGCTGGCGAAAATGGTCAAATTGAGCCTCAGGGAGTTATCAGTGTTCATAATAATGATTATCAAGTGTTTTTGATCAAACCTGACAAAGGCTTCAAGATTGCATCGCTCATTGTTGATGATAAAGCGGTTTCAACAAAAATAGACCATATTCAGGCAGATAACCTTTGGAAACTTTATGTGTTTTCAAATGTGGAAGCCAATCACACCATTCAAGCAACCTTTGACCGATGTAAGATTGAATTACACACCAATGGCAATGGTCGCGTTTATCCTGACAAAGATCTTGAATTTGATGTTTTTGATAATGTGAGTTTTACATTTGAGCCCAATGATGGCTTTGTTGTGGATAGTGTTATTGTAGATCGGATCCCTTTAGATCCAGTTTTGTTTTATAATTTCTGGGACCTGATTGATGATCATATTCTTGAAGTGAATTTTCGTGCAATAGAAATTCAAACCCTAACCATTACAGCCGGTACAGGCGGTCGTATTACACCATGCGGCACCATACAAATCATGGGCGGCGAATATGCCGAATTTATGGTGACACCTGATGACATGTATACACTTTCAGAAATATATCTTAATGGAACACCACTGTCAGAAAGCAATGATGACAACAAAATGCTGCCTGTTGGAAAAGAAGGTTATTATGTGTCATTGAATGTAACATCCGATCAAACCATTGAGGCCACATTTTCAGAAATTCCAAAATATGAAATCCGCGCAATTTCAGGGCTAAATGGCACAATAGAACCCTCAGGAACAAAAATTGTCTTACATGGTCAGTATCAATTGTTTACTTTTAAGCCTGACCCGGGTTTTGCGGTATATGATGTTCAATTAGATAATGAGTCCAAAGGACAAATCAACAGTTTTTCTATGTCAGTAATGGACGATCATATCATAACTGTAAGCTTTTATCCTATCAATACACGCATCATTGAAGGCACAGTGGTTGATCGGGAAGTGATTACACATGGATTGGAAAATTTTATCGTTGAAGTCTGGCAGGGCGATGATTTACTTCAAACAACAACCACAAATATTAATGGAGAATACAAATTTGAAAACCTGCCTGCTGTGGATAACCTGGTGCTGGCAGCATGGCCGCCACTGGGAACATCAGACTTTTATGGCAGTTTTTATAACGATAAAAAAGAGCGCCTGCTTGCCGATCATTTGTCAACGCTATCAGGAAACCTGGATGACATTCAATTTAGAATGCAGCGCACATTTGAAGAAGGTATTCGCGGGCAGGTTCGAAAAGAGGGGCAAGGCGTTCCTTTCATTCTTGTTGATGTCTTTGAAGATAGTGCCACCTTTGTTAAAAATGTCACCACTGATGAAAATGGTTTTTACACGATCACAGGTCTGGACCCCTCCGAAGATTACAAGGTGTCAGTATGGTATCGTCCCTACGCAACGGAGTATTTTTACAGCATTTCTGACTTTGTAGAGCCTGGTGATATTGTCCCCACATACAGTGCGTTATCCTGGGATCGTGCAAAAATATTTCGTTCACAATATCCGCCGCTCTCCAATATCGATATTATCATTGATCCAGGTGCTGATATTCGTGGAACTGTATTATACCCGGATGGTACGCCTGCATCAGGCATTCGTGTCAATGCTTTCAGTGATGCGGATCAAAGCGGGAATGGCGCACTTACTGATGAATTCGGTCATTATACAATTATTGGCCTGACTGAAATTTTGTCCGAAAATGCGTCATCTGATGGTTATATTGTTGAAATTCAAGCAGTGGATTACCCTTACATCGCTTATCCTCAGGCCACATTTAAACAGCAGGCCATTCGGGTTGCCACAGGTCGTGATGATATTGATATTCAACTCAAAGAAGGGCATCATATCAGTGGGACGATTCTCCATAATGATGGCACCCCCGCAGAAAATATTTTGTTGAAAGCATGGTCTCAAAAAAATCCTGAAATAAAGAGTGGCAGTGCCATTTCTGATTCTTCAGGTAATTATACAATCAGCAATTTGCCCATTGCATCAGATTATATCGTATCAGTCGTTCCAGATCATTATCCGGTTCATTACTATAATGATACACATCAGATTGAAAATGCCTCAGTCTTAAATCTTATGGATTCATCTAAAAAAGATATTGATTTTAATTTGAAAAAAGGCCCGATGATTCATGGCTATGTCTATGTTCATCAGGAGATCGGTTCTGAAAAAACATTATCTGATGTCTGGGTGAATGTGTGGTCAGAAAGTACGCAAACAGGCGGTGATGTTGTTAGCAATGAAGAGGGATATTACGAAATTACTGGCCTTGTGGCTGATGCCGATGACTATCAGATTTCTATCATTCATCCAGGCTATCAACCCGCATTTTACAAAGAAATTCCTGATGACAACCTCATGAATGATACAGTGTATCAATGGAAAGATGCCGGGCATGTTTTACCCTCAACTGAAGGTGTACGCTATCGAAATATGGTTTTAGACAAGGGCGTCACATTTGCAGGCCTGGTAACCTTTGACAGTCTACCTGTTGAAAATGTTATCATTGAAATATTTTCTGATGACACCGGTGGATGGGGAAGTACTGTTTCCAATAATCGGACTGATGCCAATATGATTATTACCGGCCTGATACCTGGAATGTATTCAATCAAAACAAAATCAGATGATTTTGCAGATACCCTGATTACTGGAATCAATCTGGAACAATCCATCATGGATTACAATATTCAATTAACAACGCCAGATCGTACCATATCGGGAACACTCATTGGCTTGCAAAAAAATGAGGTCGTTCGAATCAATGCCTGGTCTAATAATACCAATTGTAATGGCTTTACAGAAGTTAAAGGCTCAGGCTTTGCCACTCATTTCCATATTGATGGTTTAAAACCCGCCTCAGACTATCTTCTGGAAACATCTTCCACAATTTATCCCAGACAGATTTATGATGGACGTACCAATGTTTTGTCTGCTGATCTTGTGGATGTTTCCATACACGATGTCTCTTCAGTGGTTTTTCGATTTGAAAGTAAAGGCACTTTTATGATTCGTGGACATGTTACTTTTCCACAGGATGCACTGATTGGCGAATCAGTCAGGATTGAAGCATGGTCTGAATCCACTGATAGCTTAATTGAGCAACATATTGCTTTTTCAGAAAATGATGTCGAATCCTATACCCTTTCAGGAAATGCGCCGGCCATAGATTATAAAATCAGTGTCCATTCGGATCAATTTATTGATATGGCCCATTCAACGTCTGTAAACACAATTGAAACCCCCTATATTGAAGATATTGATTTTGAGCTTACAAGAGGGAATCACATTTCAGGTCGTGTGACAAATGATCAAAATATTGGCATGGGTCAGGTAACAGTTATTGCCTGGTCTGATACATTGAAAACTGGAAGTCAGGTCAGTAGTCTTCCTGATGGCAGTTTTGTTCTTTCAGGGCTTGCGGGTGCTTCTGATTATCGCATTGAATGTATCCACGATCTTTTGGGGCATTATTATTATAATGAAAATCAAACTGTTCGGGAAGGATCACAAGCAAGCTTTTTGGACACACTCCAGGGAAATATTTCTGATATTCTGATCCAGATTCATGAGGGTGTTTGTATTCAGGGAAATGTTACAGATACGCAAGGCAAAGCATTGGCTGGCATCTGGGTGGATGCCTGGTCAGCAACCACAAGGTCTGGTAATGGCGTTTTTACTGACAGTAATGGATATTATAAAATACAAGGACTTTCTGAATCCAATGATTATATGATTCAGGCCTTGCCAGAACATCAATACTTTCCTGCTGAAAAACAGAATGTGACTGCACCATGTGATGCGCTTGATTTCAGGCTCACAGAAACAGAAGGTTTTCGTCTGGTGGGTACAGTCTATAATTGTGATGAAACCCCTCTTCAGTTAGCACGTGTAGAAATCCAATCTGCCAATAAGGAATATGCCTATGGCTGGACGATAACATCATCGGATGGCAGTTACGAGATTCAGCATATTCCATATTCTACAGATTATATTTTAACAGTCTTACCGCCAGAGAATTCAGAAGCTGCATTTATGCGCATGGGAAATATGTCCATAACTGCTGACAAACGTTTTGATATCAACTTAAAACCCGAATTGATGTTTTCTGGAAAGCTGACTGACCAAAACACGAATGCACCCATTGAAAATGCCAGTGTGGTCGTTTTTAGTACATCAACAGGTTTTTGGGATGAAACACAATCCAACGCTGAAGGTATCTACGAACTCCATCACGTGCCTGCTGGAAAGGATTATATGGTGCTTGTCAATGCGAACGCATATCTGGAAGCCAAAAAGGCAAACCTGACACCCGGTATTGATATCAACTTTGCATTGGAATCAGGAGGAATAATTTCAGGTATTGTTAAATCAGCCAGCACAGGAACAGGTATGCCTGATGTTCCAGTAGAGGTTTATTCTGTATCCAATGCAGGTCTTTCCAATTTTGGTGGCATTGCAACCACTGATGCCAATGGCTTTTTTCAGGTAAATCAATTAAAAATTAATGATCATCAAGGCATTGCCATTAATGATTATGTGGTTTTTATTTATCCAGAATATTATCCCCCTCAATCTAGAGGGAATAAAACAACTGGCGAAAAAGTCAATTTTGTTGTCGCTGGCGGTGACTCCAATGTCACAGCAGGAACAGTTCCTTTGTTTCAATCCCCGCATCAGACCATTATTGATGTATTTGAAAATGATGGTTCCTTTGTCATCTGCGCAAAGGCAGATACATTTGGAACGTTTTATGTTTCAAATCTGCATATCAATAAAAAATATCAATATCGTTTTATGGTCACATTTACTGAAAACAACACGACCATTGTACAATGGGCGGGTGAAAACGATATTGGCGTTGACAATCGTGAAGATGCCTTTGCCTATAGTGTACCATCAACAATTCATTTTAATTTTCATGAAGACAGTCGAAAACGTACTGACAATACCTTTTCTTTAGCCGATGGCCCCGGGCCGGTTCAAAACTTGAGATCCTCTTCCCATGCCTTTCAGATCGTTGATAAGAGAAAACGAACCATAACAGCATCCGGGCCGGAAACTGTATCCAATGAATCTACAGTGAGTGTGGGGTGGGAACCACCTGCCACTGATGTTGAAAGTATTGCGGGATATTATGGTCTGTTCACAGATGATGCAGATATCACTTTTTCAAAATTCAATACAAATCAGCAAACCCCCATTCGCACACGAAAAGTAAGCAGTCGTGATTTGGAGGGAGATGATGTAAGCTATTACTTTCATGTTGCTGCGGTAGATATTCAAGGACGCATCGGATCAACATCAACCATTGCATTTCGTATTGATACTGTTCCCCCAACCAATGTCAGTGTGATTGCACCCAATGTCAGTAAACAGCGCAATATTCAATTGGAACTGGGCGCTGGCGGTGCTTCAGAAATGTACATTAGCAGCGAATCTTATCTTGAAGGCGGCACCTGGGAAAAACTTTCTCAAAAACGCGAATGGCAATTGACACCGGGTAATGGTGAAAAACCTGTTTATGTGCGTTTCAGAGACAGAGCTGGCAATGTTTCGCAAACTATGTCCAGCACAATCTTTACCCAGGAATTACCCAAATATACCATTCAGTTGACTGCAGGTAACTATGGCAGTATTTCACCATCAGGTACAATGATTAAAGAAAAAGGAGAAGATTTATCAGTAACCATTATTCCTGAAAAAAATTATCGGATCGAACGAATGACCCTTGATGGCAAATCCATGTCAGACAATTTAACATCTTACACCTTCGAAAACATTCAGGCAGATCACCACATCAATGTATTGTTTGAAAAAGCACTTTTCAAGATTGTAAGCAATATCGGAGACGATGGCCTGATGTCTCCTGTGGGTGAAATTATTGTTGAAAAAGGATCCTCACAAGCGTTTATGATCACACCTGATATGGGCTATTCTGTCGATCAAATTTTATTAGATATGACCCCCTGTGCTTGGGAAGGGAATCCTTTTGTCATTTCTGATATTGACCAGGGACATCAATTGTTTGTGACTTTTACCCGCTCTTATACCATTTCCACAGCAACTGATTCTCAGGGACAGATTCTGCCAAATGGGATCATTCAAGTTGCTAAAAATTCTCAGCAGCAATTTGAATTTATTCCAAATAAAGGCTATGACATTGATAACGTTCTGGTTGATGGCTTGCCTGTCGATATTTATCAGCACTCTTTGACGTTATATAATGTTCAAAAGAATATGGATATTGAAGTATTCTTCAAAAAAGTATACTTCACCATTGAATCAACCAGTGGTCAACATGGTAAAATCACTCCTGAGGGTGCGGTTTCAGTAGAAAAAAATGAACAAAAAGTATTTTCTATTGTACCTGATGATGGATTTGAAATATCGCAGTTGATTATAGATGGAATCACTGTCAATCAGAGTGATACGTATACATTTACAGATATTACAAAAAATTATGCCATTGCAGCCAATTTTCGACCCATTCAATATATTGTACATATAGAATCAGGCCCCAATGGTTTTGTGGAACCGCAGGGAGATATTGTTTTAAACCAGGGAGAAAAGATAATTCTGATTGCGGAACCAGTATCAAACTATGCAGTAGATACAGTTCTGATGGACAATCAGCCAATAACACTCACTGCGGGATATTACTACACATTATCAGATATTCATGCCAATCATGATTTCTCAGTTACATTTAAACGTGTACATCAAATCGCGTCAATTGTGTCAGGGAATGGCCAGACAGTGCCATCAGGCATTGTTATGGTAGAACAAAATCAAGATCAATTATTTGAATTAATTCCAAACAGCGGATTTAAACTGGAAAAATTTCAAGTTGATGATGCTTATGTAACCATTGATGACCTGTCATATATGTTTGAAAATATCACTCAGGATCATCAACTCATAACCACTTTTGCGCCGATTCCAATCAAAATTACTGCAACTTCAGGAGCAAATGGCACCATTTCTCCCTCAGGTATTATTACGTTCAACATGTTCAGCGATGGCACTTTCTTTATGCATGCAGATCCAGGTTTTGAGGTGGCATCAATTACGATTGATGAAACCATCATGCCCTATACAAAAAATATTTTTGTGCTTCCATCAGTGAATCGTCCTCATAATGTTCATGTTGATTATCAATTATTCAATTATCCCCCAACTGTTTCGGATGCAACCTTCTCTCTTATTGAAGATACTTTTGTTTGCGGAAATCTCAATGGAAGTGATGGTGATGGCGATCTTGTGACTTTTGAAATTGTCAGTATGCCTGATCATGGCAATGTGATCATCACCGATGTCTCAGAAGGCATATTTTGTTATACGCCCAATGCCAATGTAGATATAACAGATCAATTCGTATTTCAGGCCAGGGATTATGGAAAAAACTCCAATCTGGGCGTTGTTACATTGAAAATTCAATCTCAAAATGATGCGCCTCAGGCAATAAATGATCAATGGCAGGTTATTGAAGATACGCAGTTTCAAACACAACTTTTAGCAACAGATATTGACGCAGATCCTTTAACTTACAGCATTGTTCAACACCCGGCAAAGGGGCAGGCCATTTTAATTGATTGTGATACCGGTGAAATCCAATATCAGCCAGATTTAAACCAGACCGGTTCAGACAAAATTCTGTTTCAGGTGAGCGATGGGCAATACCTTTCCAATATCGCTGAAATTATGATTCAGATTCAAGCAGTCAATGATGCGCCCATTGCCTATTCCAGCACTGTTGAAACTGGAAGAGGACAGCCTGTTGTCTTAACATTAATTTCAAGTGATATTGAAAACGATCCCTTGATCTATCAAATCATTTCTCAACCTGAATCAGGAATCCTAACGCCCATAACATCTGGAATTTATGAATATCAACCAGACATTGACTTTATTGGTCAAGATCAACTGGGATTTCAAGTCAGTGATGGAGAATATACCTCAAACAAAGCAACAGTTTCCATTGTTATTGGAACGATCAGTGCAATGACAGCAGAAGAACATTCAGTTACTTTAAATGTCCTGCACAATGCCAAAATTATTGAAAATGTAGCTCATGGCGAAACACAATGGATTGCAGATCAATTGGTTTATACCCCTTCAAAGGATTATGTGGGCTATGATATTCTTCGGTTTCAAAATCCTGGTGATCCGGTTATTCGAGAAATTGTGATTCGAATTGAGCCAGTCAATGATGCACCGATCATACATGAAGTCAATACAATCATTGTAAACGAGGATGATAGCGCATCTATCCCCATTGAAATCGAAGAACCTGATGGTGATGCGGTAACATTGACTTATTCATCACCCAATAATGGCACAATTATAGAGACATCAAGCCTGTTGACCTATTATCCAGATAAGAATTTTCATGGCACAGATCATTTCTATGTTTATGTCACAGATGGCACATTTGAAGCAACACAAGAAATCGAAATTTCGGTTCTTTCAATAAATGATATACCTGTTATTGGTTATCTCAAAACAGTTGAAGTCATGGAAGATCATTTTATAGATATTACCATTTCTGCCACTGATGTTGATCAGGATGATCTGGTGCTTCAAATAGTAAAATCGCCCAATCATGGTCAAATAAATGGAACATCCCTGGATATGTTTGAGTTGGTATATGTGCCATCATTAAATTTTGAAGGATGGGATATGTTCAGCATCAGGGTTTTTGATGGTCTGGCCCATTCGGAAACAAAACAAATTTCAATTCACGTAATGGGTGTCAACGATACGCCTTCTGCACACAGCATGGAGATCAATGGAATTGAAAATACACGCATTAAATCCCAATTAGAAGGATTTGATATTGAAGCTACGCCTCTTGAATTTGAAGTATTTACACAGGCAAAAAATGGTATTGTCAGCATCACACCTGCCACTGGTGAATGCGTATATATACCATCAAACGATTTTGTAGGTATGGATCAGTTCTCTTTTACTGTGCATGATGGTTATACACGTTCCGCGCCTGCAAGCGTTATTATTCATGTTGAGATGGGAAACCGCCCCCCAAAAGCTGAAGATGGCAGACTGGTAATTAGCGAAGATGAATCAGGAAACTATACTTTGATTGCCTTTGATATTAATAATGACCCCTTGACCTTTGAAATTGTAAATCCTCCTCAATTGGGACAGGTTCAAATGATTGACGCGCAATCAGGTCAATGCCAGTATATTCCCTCAGCAAATAAAAATGGTACTGATCTTTTTACTTACATGGTCCATGACAGTGAATTGGAATCGAATATGGCATCAGTTACCATTGAAATCATCCCTGTAAATGACAGACCTCAGGCGATAAATAGCCAGTTGAGACTGGATGAAGACTTTGAAAAATTGAGCATGTTGAGCGGCTCTGACATTGATGGCGATGACATTATTTATGAAATTGTGAAAAATCCAGGCAAAGGAATGGTGAAACTGATTCACCCTGAAACAGGTCAGTACAGTTACAGTCCATTTCTTGATCATTATGGCACTGATTCCTTTGATTTTGTTGTAAAAGACGCCACAACAACATCTTTGACTGCGACAGTGAATATTGTCATTGATCCCCAAAACGATGCGCCCATTGCAACGTCTTTGTTCTTTGAAACAAACGAAGACACCCCCATTTCAGGTTTACTTCAAGGTTCAGACATTGATAACGATGTAATTACGTTCGTGCTTGTTGATGATCCAAATGCCTTATCCAAAGGTATTTTTGAAATAAACGATGCAACAAAAGGAGCATTCACCTATTATCCGCCGCAAAACCAATATGGGCAATTTCTATTTCAATATTATGCCACTGATGGTCAATTGACATCACCACACGCTTCTCTAACTATCACTGTCATGTCTCAAAATGACGCGCCTGTTGTAGTAAACCAGGAACAATCTACTGCGATTAATGAACTTTTGACAATTGAACTTTCGGGCAATGATATTGATAATGATCCTCTGACCTATTCAGTGATCCTTTACCCTAAACATGGAGAACTTATAAAAAATGGGAATACCTTGAAATATCAACCAGACACCGATTTTCAGGGAACAGATTCTTTGACGTATCAGGCAGATGATCAAAGTGGAAGTGAAAATGCATTGTCAAATATTGGAAATATCAGTATTCGTGTCGGTGTGCCAATCGCAGATTTTTATACATATGAAGATAATCCAATCTCTCTTGATCTGCTTTCCGGTACCAGTTTTACTTCAGAAGTAGAACAATATGAAATCATTGATTCACCAGATTTCGGCATACTCAAAGGGGAAGGTCAGTTTCAAACATATGAACCTGCCGCAGATGATACTGAAATGGTGCATTTTTCTGTTCGATACACAGTTAATGACCAGTCCTATGACAGACGCATTCAAATATATATTATTCCTGTAAACGATCCTCCAAAATTAATCAGTATTGAACCTGCACCCGCATTCACTTATGAAGACCAGGCGCTGACTCTGACTGTTACAGTGGCGGACCCGGATACTGCGCTCGAATCACTTTCTTTCTCTTTAAAAAATCCGCCCAACAATGGACAGGCAACGATTATCGAAAATCGTATTATCTATCAGCCATCAAAGGATTACAGTGGAGATGATCAATTCACTGTTTCGGTGACTGATGGTTTTGAAGGATCTTCCAGTTCGCAAAAAATTGATATTCAGATCGCTCCAGCCAATGATGTCCCGATTGCTTTCAATCAAAATGTGGAAACCCTTGAAGAAACGCAGGTGAGCATTTATCCAATGGCTTTTGATCAGGACTCTGATACCCTGGTTTATACCATTAAACAACACCCATCAAAAGGCAGTTTGTTGGGGCAAACACCGCCATTTACATATGTTCCACAGTCCAATTTTTATGGAAATGATCGTATCACATTTGTTGCCAGCGATGGTGAATCCACATCAGAAGAAGCTGAAATCATCATCTCTGTAAAAAATGTGAATGATGCCCCCAAAGCGAATTCATCATCCTTTACAGTGCATGATGACACCCAAATTTCAGGACGTTTACTCGCAATTGATGCGGACTATGATATTTTGATCTACTCACTGGTTGATAAACCCACAAAAGGATTGCTGACATTTATCAATCCTGTAATGGGAACATTTGTATATTATCCTCATTCCAATGAAAGTGGCATTGATACGTTTACATTCAAGGTCAACGATGGAAGTAAAGATTCCAATATTGCGTCTGTGAATATTACCCTGGATTCAAATACAAATGATAACGAATTTGCAACAGTCATGGTCAATATCTCTGAACCTTACGCGCCCTATATGTCATCATGTACATATATTTTTATTGATGCAGACACCGGCCAAAAAATTGTCAATGGCAGCACATTAAGAGATTATTTTGAGGCCACGCTTCCAAAAGGTAATTATCGAATGATTGTTCTTGCACCAGGTTACAGACCTTACGAATATGAGAAACAAGAAAATATAAAATATTTTAACCTTGATGATGACATGGATTTGTCAATTTCATTGACATCGCAGGAACAATTTAATCCACATCCAGCAGGCGTAGATATTTCCTACATGATGACGCCTGATGGTATCAAAATTTGGGCAGTCAAAAAGAATCTTGACAGGAATGATCAGTTTTATATGCATATTCAGACGCGCTCTGGAGAAATTCCAGTGGATCACACCGATATATCAGGCGATGGTTCCTCTAACGCGCCCTATTCCTATTATTGGACCCCTTCTTCACCCTGGACAAACTATGAGAATGGGAAATATGAAGTCACCTTGATATTCTATGGCGGCGCATATGGTTATGTTGAACAACTGGATACCATGACAATCTATTGGTATGATAATAAAGATCGAAAACGTACAATAAGCGATTCAGATGCCATTACTTATGAATTTGGTCAAACCCCTCTGCATATTTCCCAGGGCGACAGTACGTTTTATCCCCTTGCTGGTACAGATTGCCACACAACCTTGATGGATAATGAAGGCGTTGAAAGACATATGACCATTCATATCCCGGCGATTCCTTTGGAATATTTATATATTGATGATTCCTATGGATATAATGGCGGTCAGTTAAAATATGATCGTCAATCAGATCGTTTTCATCCAGACCCTTTCCAAAGCTTGCACACGATTGCCCCGGATCAAAAATTGCGTGTTGAAATCGCTTATTATATCTTTGATTCTAAAAAAGCAGGCAATGGCATATCCCTGTCTTTTTATATGGCAGAGGGTGATTATGAAGGCAAGCCTGTTCGCTACAATCCCATCTTAATGAGTGATGCCAGTCGTATGAGCAATGCGCCTGCAATTGTATTACCTGTTTACTTTAATAAGAATGCATCCATTTTGTCAGGTCTGACCGATTTTCAGGATGTTGAACCTGAAATTCGAATTAATGAAGTGGGAGATGGTGTGGATGGATTCCGAACTGAAAAAACACCTGTAACAATTGAAAATGATGGGTTGGTCTATATTGAAATCAATCATTTGACACTTGTTGGTCTGGATGCCATTCTTTCAGAAAGCCAGACACCACCTGCGAAAGCAGACGATAGCAGCTCAGGTTGTTTTATTCAAAGCGTTGGTATAAAATACGTGCGATGGCATGAAATATTTGGATTTCTATGTATTTGTTTCCTCGTCGGGCTTCTATTTCGTTTGAAAAATGAAGTCCGATCATCATAACCTCGTAGAAATTAAGGGAAGAATCTTTGGATTTTTCCCTTGATTTCTTTTTTCGAATCAGACTTCTCAGAATTATGCAGCGCATATAGACTATAGGTCTCGTGTAGGGGCAAACCTTGTGTTTGCCCTCGAAAAATGTACCCGGCTATTCTGGCAATGAAAACTCAAAAGTGGTTCCTTTGCCAACAATACTGTTTACCCAAATTTTTCCACCATGTTTTTCCACAAAATCTTTGCATAATATCAGTCCTAAACCTGTTCCGCGTTCACCATCAGTGCCTTTATTGCTTTTGGATTTTTGTAATGTAAACAATTCATTCAATTTTTCCGAAGTCATGCCAACACCTGAATCTGAAACAGCTATTTCGATAAACTCCTCTTTTTTTTTGGCATTTATGGTTATTGTTCCGCCTGAATGCGTAAATTTAAGCGCATTTGATACGAGGTTACGAATGATTGTCTTGATCATGTTTGCATCACCGCTGACATGATATATTTCTATAATATTATTGACAATTTGAATATTTTTAGTTTTCTGATGCTCAGAGAATAAATCTACTGTTTGAGACACAAGTTCTGTTAAAGAAAGCTTTTTGGGCTCAAATGTCATTCTTCCTTGTTGAAGCCTGGACCAGTCAAGAAGATTCTCAAATAACTTCAAGGCGTTACGCACCGATGTAGACAAATTGTTTGTAAATTTTTTCAACCGATCATCTTCATATTTTGTGACCATTCTTTTGATCAGATCTGAAGAGCCGACAATGGGTGTAAAGATGCCGCGCATATCATGGGATATGATCGAAAAAAATTTGTCTTTTGTGGTGTTTAATTCTGCCAGTTCTTTTTTTTGTTGTTGAAGTGTTAAATGCGTGTTAATTCTGGCAAGAACTTCGTCTTGCTGAAAAGGCTTGGTAATATAATCAACTCCTCCAGAAGAAAAGCCTTTTACTTTATCCATAGATTCAGAAAGCGCACTGATAAATATTATAGGGATTTCTTTGGTCAATGGATCTTCTTTCAAACGTTTACATGTTTCATATCCATCCATACCAGGCATCATGATATCCAGTAATATCAAATCTGGATTTCCAGCCCTGGCAGCGGTGAGCGCACCTTCACCATCAACAGCAATGAGAATTTCAAATCCAAATTCATTCAAATAATCAATAAGAACGCTCAAGTTTGTAGGTGTGTCATCCACTAACAAAACTGTTGCTGTTGGTTCTTTTTCTTCATTCATCAATCATTCCTCCAATTAATTGTTTGATTTCATTGATATTGAATGCCTGGGCAAGTTTAAACAACTTTTGTCCAAAAAGGTTATAAGGTGTATCAAAAAATTTTTTCGCTTCTTTTTTTATTTTTAATATATCCCCTTTTATTGCAAGCTGTTTCAAGTGTTCAAGGATATCTGTCTGTGGTAAGGTCATGGTTGTATCTAAATTTTCATCATTTCGATCACACTTTTGATTTTGAGACGTTTTAAGATTTAAATAATGCGCTAATTTTGATAAAAGGTCGTCCATTTGAACCGGTTTGGGGATAAAGTCGTCACATCCTGCATCAAAACATTCTTTTTTCGCATTTACCATAACTCCGGCAGTAACAACAATAACAGTCGTATTTTTCAACAATGGCATTGATTTAACCCTGGATGTTGCTTCCATTCCATTCATTTTGGGCATGGTAATATCCATCAAAATGACATCTGGGATACACTCCAGTGCTTTTTCCAAGGCATCGACACCATCGACCGCTTCAAACAACTGAAATCCATAGGGATAGAGCATTTCTTTGAGCATTTTTCGATTTTCAGTTTGGTCATCAACAATGAGAATTTTATAGTCTTTACCTGCATTTGATAATAACTCAATATTTGTTTTTATTGATAATTTCTTTTGGGGATGGGCTTCAGGAAATTGAACTTCAAACCAAAATGTACTGCCTTTTCCAGGAGCACTTTCTAAATAGAGTTTACTTTTCATCATATGAATCAATCGTTTGCTGATTGCAAGCCCAAGTCCAGTGCCTCCAGCACTGGTTTTTGACATATTAACTTGATGAAACGATTGAAATATATCTTTTTGATGTTCAGGGGAAATGCCAATACCTGTATCTATGACCTTAAAGCGTATGGCTTGTTGATTCATTGAAACATCAAAAGTTACTTGTCCTTTTGGCGTAAATTTAACCGCATTTCCCAACAGATTAAGTAGTATTTGCCGAAGACATTTGGCATCAGCGCTAACATTTAAGGGGACATCAGGGGATTTTTTATACACCATTTGGATGTTTTTTTGTATTGCACGAATTCGAATAATTTCAACAATATTGTTTAAGAAGTCTTCAAAAAAAACAATTTCTGGAAAAAGCTCCATTTTCCCAGATTCAATTTTAGATAAGTCGAGAATATCATTAATGAGCATTAATAAATGTTCACCACTTTTGTGCATGACAGAAAGTGCATTTTTTTGTTTTTCGGTTAACGTGGCATCACGAACAAGAATTTGGGTATAACCCAAAATACCATTTAATGGCGTTCGAAGTTCATGGCTCATATTGGCAAGAAATTGACTTTTCGCATGGTTCGCAGCTTCCGCCAGTTTTCTGGCTTCATTCAACTCTTTTGTTCTTTCACTTACCCGATGTTCAAGATCATGATTTAATGTAGTCAATTTCTGATTCAAACGATTTAACTCGGATTCGTATTTTTTACGTTCAGTAACATCTCTAGACAAACAAAAATAGACATCTTCACCTGACCATTTACCGCGACTGATACGTGTTTCAACATGAATAACATTCCCTTCACTTGTGAAAAAGCACTCTGGAAATCTTATGGGATCATTATTTGTATGTGTTGAATGAATCGTCTGTAAGGTGCCATCGTTAAGCTGAGACACATGCGCGCCTAATAAATCACTATGATCATATCCAAGTATATTCTCAACAATAGGGTTAAAATGGCGGATAATCCCATCAGTTGTAATAATAAATAAAAAATCTTCTATTGAATCAAACAATGTCTTAAAATTTAAACGATTGGCTTCAAGATCAGCCTGGGTTTTTCGTAGTTCCGCTTCAGGTCTGATTAAAGAAACCTGTTCATTAAGAACAACTGCGTCAATCTCTCCGCTCTGAATGGCTTTGATCACTGATTCAGCACGTTCGAGGCGTTGTTTGAGTATATTGTATTCTTCTTGAAGTGATTTCATATATCAGGCTTACTTATTAAATATGAAGGTTTCATAATATTCAATCTTTCTTAGGAAATCTCTGATAATAAGTTCCTCAATTACTTATGTGCCAAGAACGTGTAGGGGCGAACCTTGTGTTCGCCCATCGTGCATAGGAACGAAATCGTTATTCGTTCGAGGGCGAACGTAAGGTTCACCCCTACATCGGGCTGGCGTGTCTCTACAAATTTGTTACCGAAAATGTGATTTGAATTTGGTCTTTTTTATAATCAGATAGAAATGTTATCAAACTTTAATAAACTTTGAAAGGACATTTTTTATATTTTTTTTAAGGTCCCTCTAAAATATTATTTACAAGTTGTAAAGATTGTTCACAAAATTTAAGATTACAAGTTTACAGATTTGGATAACTATGGTATATTAAATCATTTCATTTAGGAATACTTAAAAAATAAG
>Ga0272440_1000247_pt1 | contig 45677 bp, 48 predicted proteins | sample SSMMMBAug17_FD_192440 | JGI IMG/M metagenome (GOLD analysis project Ga0272440, IMG submission 192440) | Marine sediment archaeal communities from Little Sippewissett salt marsh, Falmouth, MA, United States - SSM-MMB-Aug17 | ecosystem: Environmental > Aquatic > Marine > Wetlands > Sediment ...
GAAGATGAATAAGATGAAATCAAACACTTTTAATTCATCTTATTCATCTTCTTCAGCGTAATCCAGGTTCAAAAATAGGAATTCAATATATTAAATGGGGAACTTATTTTCCGAGAATTCCTTAATTGGTTTATGTAAAAGTTAATTATATTTCAAGGAGGTCATGATTGTCAAGCCAATATGTACAAACAAACGTTCTTGCTTTGAAAAATTGGATTCAGGCAGAAAGATTATCCGCATGCTTCATAGATCTCATCAGAATAGACAGTGTCTCAAGAAATGAAAAACAATTATGCCAGGCCATTCAAAAGATAATGAAGTCGCTGGAAGCTGAAATCATTGTGGATAACGCCGCTGAAAAAATTGAGGGTAACTCTGGAAATTTAATTGTTCGGTTTTCTGGCACAATTTCCGGTCCAGCGATTATGTTTTGTGCGCACATGGATACTGTTGAACCGGGTATCAATGTAAATCCAGTTGTTAAAAAAGGTTTATTTAAAAGTGATGGTACGACCATATTGGGTAGTGATGATAAAAGTGGAATAGCTGTTCTGATTGAATGTATGCGAATCATTAAAGAAAACAATATTCCGCATGGCCCCATAGAACTCATTTTTACTGTTGGTGAGGAAGTTGGTCTCTTGGGAGCAAAAAATTTGCAATACGAAAACATTTCAGCGAATTATGGTTACGTGCTTGATGTTAAAGATCCAAATATTATTATTACGCATGCACCATCGGCAATAAGATTTATTGTTACAATTACTGGAAAAGATGCCCATTCAGGAATGGAACCAGAAAAAGGTATTAACAGTATTCATCTTGCAGCAAAAGCCATTGCCAACTTACCAGTTGGACGTATTGACCATGAAACCACATTAAATGTTGGTTTGATTGATGGCGGTGTGGCTACCAATATTGTGCCGCGGACGACAAAAATTAAAGGTGAAGCCCGAAGTCATGACGATAATAAATTGAAAGGCCTGACCCAAAAAATAATTGATACGTTTGAATCTGTTATTCAAACCTGTCCAAAATTTGAAGAGCCTGACACAAAAAGAATTTTGCCTGATATTGATATTCAAATTCATGAAGATTTTCAGTCAACCCACATATCCGATGATCATCCGGTAGTTCAGATAGCCAGTCAGGCAGCCTTATTATTGAACCGGTCCTTGAATATCGCGCACTCAGGTGGGGCATCTGATGCAAACATATTTTGTCAGAATGGTATTATTACCGGTGTTTTGGGTACTGGCATGACAGATATTCATACTGTCAATGAATCCATTCAGCTAGATGACATGGTCAAAACTGTTGAACTGATTTTAACAATTATCCTGATACATTATCAAAAAATAAAGGATGATTCATCTCATCAGACAGAACTGTGAAAAACGCCTGCCAATGCCAAACAACAATAATGAAACAAAAAATACCCGAATTATTGCCAGTAAACCATTCAGATATGGCGGAATCAACCACAGTCTTAAATATTGCGATTTGTCAACAGGCCCATTCCATGTTAATTGAACAGTTTTCCATTGTCGTTCCGGTAGTCCAGGACCAGTTTGAATAACAGTATCAGATATATGATGCTTGGATTCTTGATGAATGTTTCTGTCTGCCATAACAGATTTCTGAGAGGCTCGATACGACGCGGTCTTCAAAAGTGATTGTGATCTATTGGATTGAAAGTTAGTGTGTTTTTCAAGCTGCGGATACAAGCCCGACTGGATCTGATACATCATAAATGGCAACACATACGAGCTGATCAACACCACTGCACAAACAAACCATAATCGCATCAATTCGTGAAACTTGCCTTTTGGAACGACATTTAACAGAGCGATTACTGCCAACAAATGAATCCAGGTCAAATGCGGCGCTGATGGTTCATGAAATGTCAAAATCATTGTGATCCATGCAAGAACTGCCCATTGAATATTTTTCAAATGATAGATTGCCATACCAATTAACAGCGCCAGAAAAAAATCCAATAACCGCCATTGACCTAACCATGATCCAGATACTGTATCGACACCAAAAACTGACAATAACCGCCATCCGGGTGGCAGATGTAAAAGTGCAGTCACACTATTCATAGAATGATCCCAACCAATCGTTGGTATTTGGCTAAGACAATCTATATATCGAGCATCTGCTGTCATGTTCAGTTGTCCTGTCCGGATCTCAACACCTGATTGATTATTAAATTGGGTAAGTAATTGATCTTTTCCTGAAATAGAAACCCGCCCCAATTGTATGGGTTGAACCATATTCAATCGCCAGTTTTGATTGATTGTGCCTTTAATCTGGTCATGAATGGTATATCCATCACCATCAAAGTCTAACCATAAATCCCTATTCAAGCTCAATTGATCTGGAGCCGGATCAGGCTCACCTCTCTGTTGTTCCTGAAAAGTCAAAGAGGTATTTGTATTTACCCGATAAGCAGGATAGCTTTGCCATTCCTGTGGGACGCCTGATGATGCAGGATCAATTCCCTGTAAACCAATGAGTTTGACCATTCGTAAATGGGGTTGGGATTTAAAACTCCAAATTTCACTATCATGTATAAAAAAACCAGGAGTTAACTGATATATTGGCGTTATAAAACGTGAGACAATTTTAATTGTCCATTTTCCAGCACGAACCTGCATGCGTAAACTATTTTTTTCTTCCAATTGAATGGGTAAAGGGCTATCAATTGACAAGAAAATGGAATTATCTGGAAGAACATGATTCAATAATTCTTCCCGACTATTACCTGAAATAGAAAGTTGTAAATAATGCGTCATGGTCATGGGGATGCTATCAGTTAGAAGGCGATATATTCGTAAATGTATACGATTTCCTGAGTTGATTTCAGATTGTCCTGTACGTAGCCAAAGGCGGTTTTCAGTGGAAAAGTATGGATCTCGAATACTCTTGCCTTCTAATTTTAGAGTTAACACCCCAACTTGTTGCGGAATATATAGTGATTCTGGTAGGCGTTCATACAAAAAACGTCCTGATATTTCAAAAGGACCTTCAGGTAATAATATTGCTGGATGCTTTGTGTAAGGTACAACAGCCAGAACGTTGTTCCTTTGCATAACATCATCTGGCCAGCATCCATTTTGTCCTGGTAGTAATACGTATTGCTTTCTAAACAGTATGCCTTTCATGATAAATTGACTATTTCTCATTTTCAGATCAAGTTCAAGATAAGATATCCAGTTACAGTGTCGTTTTTGAGCATCATTGTATTCATTCGGGCAGTATTTATGTTGATTATTGTGTAAAACCCAGTCTTTCCATGGCGTTAGTATATCAGGCGTATATATTTGTTGGATAGACCTTGCAGGTAATACATTTAAAAGTATACTGATTATTACCAATGTTAATATTTTGTGCCTGGGTTTCATTCTGCCTCCTTTTGAAAACTTTTGTTAATGCAATAACTTTGTCTGACAGATATTCTTTTAATGATCAGGCCAGTAATAATATTCTGAATTGGATAAGATTATATTGTTTCACAAAATTTTGGAGGTAAGATGTATGATGGGGTTTAAACGCCCTCATTAGTATTCGAGAGCGTTTATGTTTCAAAAAGGTTTATTCTTCAGATGATTTTTCAGTTTCTGTTGTTGCATCTTCTGTAATTTCAGAATCTTTTATTGGCGCGGCAATAATTTCAACAATGGACATCGGTGCAGCATCTCCTGAGCGTCTACCAATTTTAACCATGCGCGTGTAACCACAAGTTGTATCTGAAAACCGCTCTTTTGCGTCGGCAAACAATTTGTGTACAACTTTTTTTTCACGTATAATCGCCATCGCCTGTCTTCTTGCGTGTAAATCACCTCTTTTTGCAAGAGCAATCATTTTATCTGCCCATCGGCGCAATTCTTTTGCTTTTGCATCTGTTGTTTTAACACGATTATGTTTTAGCAATGACGTCACCATATTTCGAAATATTGCTTCACGGTGACTTGCTGTACAGTTAAATTTTTTTCCAGCTTTTCGATGTCTCATTCTTCGTCTTCCTCCTCTTCATTGTGCGCCTCAATGGGTTCCTCCTTTGGTGGAACAAATCCATCAATTTTCATTCCCAACGACAAGCCCATCTCGTTTAATACTTCTTTTATCTCGTTAAGAGATTTTCTTCCAAAATTTTTGGTTTTTAACATCTCTGCTTCAGTACGTTGGACAAGTTGAAATATCTTATTGATATTGGCATTCTTTAAACAATTGGCACTTCGGACAGATAATTCTAGTTCTTCAACACTTCTATATAAATTTTCATTATATGATTGTGTTGGAATATCTTCCTCTTCCTCTAATAATTCCGGCTCCTGATCCTCATCAAAATTTATAAAGATAGATAGCTGTTCTTTCATAATTTTTGCTGCATATGCAACAGCATCTTCAGGTTGAATGCTTCCATCTGTCCAAACTTCCAAAGTGAGTTTATCATAATCGGTTTTTTGGCCCACTCTTGCATTTGAAACAACATAATTAACTCGTTTTATTGGTGAAAATATTGCATCTATAGGTATAGTTCCTATTGGTGCATCTTCATCTTTATTGGCTTCAGATAGAGAATATCCTCGGTTTAAATTAACAGTAGCTGTCATCTCTAGTTTTGCGCCAGGCTTTAAAGTCGCTATATGTTGTTCTGTATTTAGAATTTCTATTTTGTTGTCTTCACTGACAAAATCGTTAGCTGTAACAACATGTTCCCCATTGACCGATAATGTTAAATATTTAGGACCCGACTCATACATCCTTAAACGGATATTTTTAATATTTAGTATAATTTCGGATACATCTTCTATTACGCCTTCAATAACTGAAAATTCATGCATAGCACGTTCAAATTTTACAGCAGTTATTGCAGCACCATAAAGTGATGATAATATTATTCGTCTGAGCGAATTGCCTATTGTTATCCCAAACCCTCTTTCAAGAGGTTCACATACAAATTTACCATAGGTTGGGGAAGTACTTTCAATTTGAACTTTTTGAGGCTTTATCAGCTCTCTCCAGTTCATATACATTACCTCATTCGATGACATACTTATCTCCCATTATCCGAGGTTAAATATTTGAAATTTAAGGTACGTCAGATCTTTATTTTGAATACAACTCTACAATTAATTGCTCTTGCATTGGTGTCGTTATATCGTCACGAATTGGAACAGCTTTTACAACACCCTTAAATTGTTCTTTTTCCAATTCAAGCCATTGCGGTATTCCTCGTCGCACGACAGTATCCAATGACTCGGCAATGACATTTACTTTTCTACTCTTTTCCTTAACTTCAATAATATCCCCTACCTGAACTATAAAAGAAGGAATATTCACTTTTTTAGAATTTATCAGTATATGGTTATGTCTGACTATTTGGCGTGATTGATTTCTCGAATTAGCAAAACCTAAACGAAAAATAACATTGTCAAGTCTTCTTTCCAATAATGTCAACAAGTTCGTTCCTGTAATTCCTTTCATTCGATCTGCACGTTTGAAAAATAATCTGAATTGTTTTTCTGTCAATCCATACATTCGTTTAACTTTCTGCTTCTCTCGCAACTGAATTCCATAATCAGAATATTTGCTTCTTTTCTGGCCATGTTGACCAGGGGCATAACTTCTTCTGTCAAAGGCGCACTTGTCAGAAAAACAACGGTCGCCTTTGAGCATTAATTTCATATTCTCACGTCGACAAATGCGACAGGTTGAACCTCGATATCTCGCCAATGTAACCTCCAATTATTGTTCAGGTTCTTTGTTTTTAACCTTAATTATTTATTGATTACTTACTTTTACAATTATTGTAATATTACGTCTGAAAAAAATCCATGTATTCAACTATACACGACGTCTTTTAGGAGGACGACAACCATTATGCGGAACAGGAGTAACGTCCTTAATGGTCAGTATATTTAATCCCTGATTTTGCAGTGCTCTTAATGCTGATTCACGACCTGCACCCGGCCCCTTCACATATACCTCAACATTTTTCATTCCATGATCCATCGCTTTTTTCATGGCATCCTGTGTCGCAAGTTGAGCTGCAAAAGGTGTACTTTTACGTGAGCCTTTAAAACCTTGGGAACCGGCAGTTGACCATGCAATTACATTTCCTTGCATGTCGGTTATGGATACTATTGTATTGTTAAAAGTTGATTGAATGTGAACTTCTCCATTCAATACATTTTTTTTATCTTTCTTCTTTGCTCTCGTTTTCGTGCGTTTTGCCATACTGAATTCATTTCTCCTATTTGTTAATCCCAGAATATATGTTTAACAAACTCCCATCTCGTTTATTTTTAGGATCTGTTAAACATTTTAAAGGGAACTATTTTTTCTTTGCAGCACCCTTTTTCTTCACAGCAGTTCTTCTCGGTCCTTTGCGTGTTCGGGCATTTGTGCTTGTTCGTTGCCCATGAACAGGTAATGATCTACGATGCCTTAATCCACGATAACATCCTAGATCCATTAATCGCTTAATATTCATGGATACTTCAGTGCGTAATTCTCCTTCAACCTTGTACTCATTCTGGATTAACTTTTGAATCTGATTAACCTGCGAAGAATCCAAAGCATCTGTTTTCATATTAATATCTATATCAAGTGTATCCAGGATTTTTTTTGATGTGGTTTTTCCTATACCATATATATAAGTCAAACCTATTATTAACCGTTTACCTCTCGGTAAATCAACGCCTGCTATACGTGCCAAAATACCTCCTCGTTAATCTATGATCTATCCTTGACGTTGTTTGTGTCGTTTGTTTTCACAAATTACTCTTACTACACCTCGTCGGCGAATAATTTTGCACTTTTTACAAATTTTTTTTACTGATGCGCGTACTTTCATAGTTTTACCTTATCGAAAACCCAATTATTTTGTGCGGTATGTAATTCTTCCGCGTGTTAAATCATATGGGGATAATTCTACTGTAACATTATCTCCTGGTAATATCTTAATGAAGTGCATTCGCATTTTTCCAGATATATGGGCTAATATCTGATGCTTATTTTCAAGCTCAACTTTAAACATTGCGTTTGGCAATGTTTCAATTACTGTTCCCTGCACTTTGATGGCTTCTTCTTTGGCCATAATGTATTCTCCCCGAATACCCCTTTTTACTTTAATATTCTAACGTCTACCACGAATTCTTGCACCTTTTTTAAGAAACCCTTCATAATTTCGTGGTAATAAGTGGGCCTGTATCTGTGACATAGTATCTATCGCAACACCAACTACAATGAGCAATGCTGTTCCACCAAAATAAAATGGTACATTAAACCTGGTCATCAATATTGATGGCAAAACGCATACAGCTGATACATATATTGCTCCGCCTAATGTAATTCTGGTTAAAACTTTATCAATATATTCAGCTGTTTTTTTACCTGGACGAATTCCTGGTATATAACCGCCATTTTTTTTCATGTTATCAGCGACATCAACAGGATTAAACTGTACAGCTGTATAAAAATAGCAAAAGAAAAATATAAATACAACATATAGCAGTTCATACCATCCGGAACCAGGGGTCAAAGCCCCAGCGACTGTCTGCATCCATGCAATATTCAAAAAACTTGCGATTGTTGCTGGAAACATTATTATTGAAGATGCAAAGATTGGGGGAATGACACCAGAAGTATTAATTTTTAATGGCAGATGTGTACTCTGTCCGCCATACATTTTTCTACCCACTACCCTTTTTGGATATTGTACTGGTATTCGCCTTTGCGCCTGTTCAACATATACTATAATTCCTACAACAGCTACCATCAAAACTAATAATAACAGTACGGTAAAAATTCCCATTTCACCTGTTGAAAGTAAATTATAGGTATTTTTCATTGCTGATGGCATTCTTGCTACTATACCCGCAAATATAATCAATGATATTCCATTTCCTATCCCACGTTCTGTAATCTGTTCTCCTAGCCACATTATAAATGCTGTTCCTGCTGTTAAAGTTAGAACTGTCATTAAACGAAATGACCATCCAGCTTCAATAACTACTGATGCACCTCCTGGTGCTGTCATTCTTTCTAATCCAACACTGATACCCAATCCTTGTATAATACTTAATATTACTGTTCCATAACGTGTGTATTGCGTAATTTTTTTTCTGCCCTGCTCTCCCTCTTTAGAGAGCTTTTCAAGATGTGGAATAACGACTGTTAGCAATTGCAATATAATTGATGCGCTAATGTATGGCATTATTCCCAGAGCAAAAACAGATAAACGTTCAAGGGCACCACCAGAAAACATATCAAACAATCCCAATAAAGTTCCTTGTGCGCGAGCAAAAAAACTTGCAAGTGCAACATTATCTATTCCGGGAATTGGTACATGAACTCCTATTCTATATACTGCCAATAACGCAAATGTTATTAAAATGCGTTTTCTTAACTCTGGTATTTTAAATGAATTTTGAAAGCCACTTCCGATCATTTAATGATCTCCACTTTTCCGCCAGCTGTTTCTATTTTAGTTATGGCTGATTTACTGGCTTTATGTACTTGTAGCTGCACTGGGAAATTAATTTGGCCATTTCCCAGTAATTTTATTTGTCTATCTTTTCCCTTTAATATTCTTGATTCTCGCCAGATCTTTTCATCAATTATTTCTGCAGTTTCTCTAAACCGTTGTAGATCATCTATATTTACTATTTCGTATTCTTTTCTAAAAATATTCGTAAATCCGCGTTTGGGTAATCTTCGATGAATAGGCATTTGACCACCTTCAAAGCCAACTCGTACTTTTCCACCGGAACGACATTTATAACCTTTATTTCCTTTACCTGCTGTTTTTCCCTGCCCTGATCCAACACCACGTCCTAATCGTTTTCTATTTTTTCGTGATCCTGGACTGGGAGATAATTCATTAAGTTTCATCAGTGTATTCCTCAATTCTTAATAAATGATTGATCTGATTGACCATCCCCATAATTGAAGGAGAATTGTCAAATATCTTTGATTGATGTAGTTTTCTTAGTCCCAAAGCTGATAGTGTTTTTCTATGCTTTGCAGGTTTGCCTATTTGGCTTCGTATTAAAGTCACTTTAATTCGGTTTCCCATAATTTTAACCCGATCTTTATTGATTATTGCTATTTCATATTCAACTTTTCATGTTGTATATGCTCAATTTATGCAATCATATTTTATTCTTAATCTAGAATTTTTTAATTTCTATAAGTCTTCAACCTTTTTTCCACGTCTTGACGCAACCATTTCTCGGCTTTTCATATTTGCTAGCCCTTGAATTGTTGCTTTTACTACATTATGAGGGTTATGAGCTCCAAGACATTTGGTCAATATATTTTGAACCCCAACTGCTTCCAAAACTGCTCTTACTGCACCACCAGCAATAACACCTGTTCCTTTTGCTGCTGGTTTTAACAACACGCGACTGGCACAATATCGACCAATTATTTCATACGGTAATGTATTGTTTTTTACCAGAGGTACTTTGATCATATTCTTTTTAGCACTTTCAATACCTTTTCGAATGGCTTCAGGTACTTCGCCTGCTTTTCCATGTCCTCCTCCAACTCTTCCTTCACCATCCCCAACTACTACTACTGCACTGAAGCTAAATCGACGTCCACCTTTTACTACTTTTGCTACACGATTGATATGAACTACTTTTTCTATAAATTGGTTTTCTTCTGTTTCTTGTTGTTTTTTACTCAAGTGAGCCTCCTGATCTCAATTATTTTTTTAACTTTGTATTTTATAACCAAAGTTAAATGATTATTTATATACAGCCTTCCTTGACTGTAATAACTCAATTTGTTTTCTCCAGACACTTCTTGATTATAATAACTTTTTCATACTGTTAAACCGGCTTCTCTCGCACCATCAGCAACGGCTTTAACACGGCCATGGAATACATAGCCATTTCTGTCAAATACAACTCGAGTAATACCTTTATCAATCGCCCTTTTTGCTATTCTTTCTCCGATATATTTGGCCATCTTTGTTTTGCTTTCAAAGGGAGGAAGCAATTTTATTTCCTTTTCAACGCTTGATGCCGACAATAGTGTTTTTCTTTCAATATCATCAATCAGTTGTGCGTATATATGTTTGCTGCTTTTATATACAGTAAGTCTCGGTTTTTCAGTCGTACCTGAAATTTTTTTTCGGATACGTTTTTTTCTCTTTAATCGTAATTTTTGGTCCACGGCTTATTCTCCACTATGACATTTCCATGAAAGTCATTCAATTATTTTGTTCCTGTTTTACCTGCTTTACGTTGAATATATTCTTCACTATATTTGACCCCTTTTCCTTTATATGGTTCAGGAGGCCTGAGTGAGCGTATTTCTGCACATATTTGTCCAATTACTTGTTTATCCATTCCTGATAATTTTACAACATTTTGTTTTTGAACAGTAGCAGTAATTCCATCTGGTAATTTGAATTCAATTGGATGTGAATATCCAAGTGTTAGTTTCAGGATATTACCAGTAACTTCAGCTCGATATCCAATTCCATTTATTTCAAGTGTTCGCTCAAATCCCTTTGAAACGCCTATTATCATATTATTGAGTATACTACGAGTCATTCCTTGAAAAGCTCTGTTTCTGCGTGTTTCATCTTTTGGAATCACAGTTATCGTTTGATCTTCAATTTTTAGATCAACATTTTCATGGACAGTATTACTCATTGAGCCATTCTTTCCTTTTACTGTAATGACTTTATCAGAATACAATACTGTTAGATCTTCCGGTATTTGTATGGATTTTTTTCCTATCCGTGACATATTTTCTCCCTTAATAAATCAAGATTTTTGCATAAGTCTGTTACCAGACTTTGCATAAATATTCGCCACCTGCATTTTCATTTTTCGCCTGTTTATCTGTCATAATCCCTTTTGATGTTGAATAAATTGCAATGCCTAATCCATTCAAAACTTTCTCTATATCTTTGCTTTTTTTGTATACTCTTCGGGATGGTTTACTTACGCGCTGGATAGATGTTATAACACTGTCTTTCTTATCATATTTCATAAAAATTTTCAGCACACCTTGTTTATCATCAGGAATAACTTTATAGTGCTTAATAAAACCTTCTGACTTTAAAATGCGTGCGATTTCAGTCTTTACCTTTGAATTTGGTATATCTACGGTATTAAATTTTGCTTTACATGCGTTTCGAACTCTTGTAAGCATGTCTGCAATTGGATCACTCATTGACATTATGATTCTCCGTTTTACTTGACAACTGATTTTGTCATTAACAGTTGTCAGGGTAAAATTAATTATCAAGTATATAATCAAATAATATTTTTCATTTGATCATTTGAAGTTACCAGCTTGATTTAATTACGCCCGGCAAAATTCCTTTTGACGCCATTTTACGAAAACAAATACGGCATATGCCAAATTTTCGCATATATCCTCTCGGTCTTCCGCAAATAGGGCAACGGTTATATTGTCTTACTTTAAATTTTTGTGATCGTTTTGCTCGAAAGCATAATGATGTTTTTGCCAAGGTATTTCCCCTTTATTTTCACAATATTATCTAATTACGAAACGGCATTCCCATTGATTTTAATAGAAATTTTGCTTCTTTGTCACTGTTTGCAGTCGTTACAATTGTAATGTTGAGACCTTTGATTTTGTCTATCTTATCATAGTCAATTTCTGGAAAAATTATTTGTTCTTTTATACCAAGCGTATAATTTCCACGGCCATCAAAAGCTTTACCCGATATGCCTCTAAAATCACGCACACGTGGTAGGGCAACATTTACGAGTTTATTAAAAAAATCATACATATGATCACGTCGTAAAGTTACTCGACATCCTATAGGCATTCCTGTTCGCAGTTTAAATGCTGCAATGGATCGTTTAGCTTTTGTGACTACTGGCTTTTGTCCTGATATTGCTTCTAATTCCTTAGTTGCTGCATCCAGTACTTTTATATTTTGTATTGCTTCGCCCATTCCCATGTTTAAAATTATTTTTTTCAGCTTTGGTGCCTGCATTACATTCTTATATTGAAATTCGTTCATTATTTGGGGAATAATTTCAAGCTTATAATTTTCTTCAAGTGATGTCATCTAAACCTCCACAACCTTATTAAGCATCAATGATTTCATTGCATTTTTTACAAACGCGAACTTTTTTCTTGTCTTCAAGAATTTGCATTTGAATTCTTGTGGCTTTTACACATTTTGGACATTCAAGCATTAAATTAGACCAATGGATTGGGGCCTCTTTTTCAACAATTCCTCCCTGAGGATTTGCTTGAGTTGGTTTTGTATGCCTTTTGATCATATTGACATGTTCTACAATCGCACGATCCTTTTTTAATATGACACGCAGCACTCTCCCACTTTTTCCCTTATCTTTTCCGGCAATAACTTTAACCATATCTCCTTTTTTAATATGACATCTTGCATGATTATTTTTTTTGCCAGTAAATTTAATTTTTCTCAGCATAGAACTTTCTCCTGTTTATAAAACTTCCGGCGCCAGAGAAATTATTTTCATAAAGCCTTTTCCTCTAAGTTCTCGTGCAACTGGGCCAAAAATTCGTGTGCCTATTGGCTCCTTACTTGTATTTATTAATACAGCGGAATTATCATCAAATCGGATAAAGGATCCATCTGGTCTTCTGATTTCTTTTTTAGTTCTTACAATTACTGCCTTCAGTACATCACCTTTTTTTACTTTCGAATTTGGAATGGCTTCCTTAACTGAAACTACGATAATATCACCTATACTGGCATATCGTCTTCTTGTACCACCCAGTACTTTTATACAATATAGTGATTTAGCACCTGAGTTGTCAGCTGATGTTAATTTTGTTTCTGACTGAATCATTTTATTTCCTCAATGTTAAGCACATTTTTATTTTCCATTTCAAAATTAATTTTTTCATTAATATATTCTGAAATGGCTTTATCTAAAGTTTAATATTTTTAATTGTGCTATGTTGCCAGATTGACTTTTATACAAAGTTTAACCGTTGGATCATTTTAAGCAAAATTTAATTATACAGCTTGTTTCAAAATTTGCACCAATCGCCATCGTTTTTGCTTACTTAATGGACGACATTCCATAATCATTACCATATCCCCAATATTGCAATTATTTTCATGATCATGGGCATAAAATTTTGATTTTCTTTTTAGATATTTTTTATACAGCGGATGTTTTACTAAACGGTCAACTTGAACAACTATTGTTTTTTGCATTTTATTACTGATAACGACACCCACTAATTTTCTTTTTCTACTTGTTGTATTCATCACAATCACTCCATCTCTTTCTCTTTTCTTATTGTTTGTAATCGAGCGATATCCTTTCTAGTTTGTTTTAGTCGAGCTGTATTCTCCAGTTGATTGGTTGCAAGCTGAAATCGTAGATTAAATAATTCTTCCGTTTTATGGTATAACGTTTCCTGGATTTCATCATTGCTTAAATTTCTTATTTCACTAGATTTCATATTAAACTTCACTCCTTACAACAAATTTTGTTTTTACCGGCAGTTTATGTGCTGCAAGGCGAAACGCTTCTCTCGCTAAGGGCTCAGGAACACCTGTCATTTCATACAATATTCTCCCAGGTTTGATTACACAGGCCCAACCTTCTGGTGCACCTTTACCTTTTCCCATTCTGACTTCGGCCGGCTTTTTGGTAAATGGTTTATCTGGAAAAATTCGTATCCAGATTTTTCCGCCTCTTTTTACATGTCGGGTCATAGCTATACGAGCTGCTTCAATTTGCTTTGATGTAATATCTCCACATTCTGTGGCCTGTAAGCCGTATTCACCAAAATTTAGAGTTCCACCTCTAAGGGCTACTCCTCTTTTGCGTCCCCGCTGAACTTTTCTAAATTTAACTTTTTTTGGGCTTAACATATTTGTCGTCTCCCAGGCAAACGATTATTTTTGTTGATCTTGTTGTATATCATCTTGCTGATTTAAAATTTCACCTTTAAAAATAAATACTTTAATGCCAATTAGTCCATATGTAGTTTTGGCTTCAATAAATCCGTAATCCAAATCTGCTCGGAGCGTATGCAGCGGAATTCTACCTTCTTTATACCATTCAGTTCTTGCCATTTCAGCACCGCCCAATCTTCCAGAGCATATTATTTTAACGCCTTGTGCACCAAAACGCATGGCAGAACTAACACCTCGTTTCATTGCGCGCCTAAAGGCAACTCTTCTTTCAATCTGGAGAGCAACATTTTCAGCTACCAGTTGCGCATCAATTTCAGGTTTTCTAACTTCCTGTATATCTATGAACACCTCTAAAGAAACCATTTTTTCCAGTACTTTTTTAAGCTTTTCAATTTCCTGGCCTTTTTTTCCAATTACAATTCCTGGACGTGCTGTATAGATTCTTAATTTTAAACGTCTGGCTGATCTTTCTATTTCGATTTTAGATACGCCAGCATGGTAAAGTTTTTCTTTTAAAAACTTTCGTATGTTATGATCTTCAAGAATATACTCCGCATATTTCTTTTCTGAAAACCAGCGGGAATCCCATGTTTTAACGATTCCCAAACGTAAACCAATTGGATTGACTTTCTGGCCCAAGCCATACCTCCTTTTTAATTAAACCGTATCTTCAGATAAAATAACTGTAATATGACTGGTTCTTTTTAAAATTCTTGTTCCTCGACCCCTCGCACGCGCTCGGAATCGTTTAAGTGTTGGTCCCTGATCTACATATATGTTTTTGATGATCAAATCATCGACATCAATATTATCGTCTTTTAAGGTAGCATTTGCTACAGCAGAATTAATTACTTTTAGAACCATCCCAGATGCCTTTTGCGGCATAAACTTCAATATATCTACGCCTGCACCAACTCGCTTTCCTTTAACCGATTGAGCAAGTTTTTTAACTTTTTGCGGCGAAATTCTCATATATTTTGCTACGGCTCGTGATTCCATGTTGTTCCTCTTGTTTTATTTTTTCTTTAATCGTGTCTTCTTGTCACCCGCATGACTGTAAAATGTGCGAGTGGGTGAGAATTCACCAAGTTTATGTCCGACCATATTTTCAGAAACAAATATGGGAATAAATTTTTTTCCGTTATGAATGGCAAGTGTTAGTCCAACCATTTCAGGAACAATTGTAGATCTTCGTGACCATGTCTTTATAACCTTATTACTTCTCACATTTTGTGCATTAATAACTTTTTTTAAAAGCGATTCATCTATGAATGGTCCCTTTTTTATCGACCGTGGCATATGTGCTACTCCTAATTTTAGTTTAATTATTAACCTTTATGCCTGGTTATCCAGTAAATTTTTATTATTTCTTTCTACGTTTGATTATAAACCTGTCTGTGACTCGGTTTTTACGTGTACGGTAGCCTTTACTTGGAATTCCCCATGGCGAACATGGATGTCTTCCTCCAGAAGATCGGCCTTCACCGCCTCCCATAGGATGGTCAACAGGATTCATCGCTACACCTCTCACTTTAGGTCTTCTTCCCATCCATCTTCTTCTTCCTGCTTTACCAAGATCAATGTTTTCATGTTCGACATTACCTAGTTGCCCAATGCAAGCTTTACATTGAACGAGAATCATCCGAACTTCGCCTGATGGCAACTTAATCTGTGCATATTTCCCTTCTTTCGCAACCAGTTGCGCAAAACTTCCTGCCGTTCTAACTAACTGGCCACCTTTTCCAATTTTCATTTCAATATTATGTATTTGTGTGCCCAAAGGAATTTTTGTCAGAGGTAGAGAATTACCGGGTTTGATATCAGCATCTTCCCCAGACATGACTGTATCTCCAATTTTTATTTTATGAGGTGCTATAATATATCGTTTCTCACCATCAACATAATGAAGTAAAGCTATCCGTGCACTTCGATTGGGATCATATTCTATTGCTGCTACTTTTGCTGGAATTCCATCTTTATCACGTTTGAAATCAATAATTCTATATTTACGTCGATGGCCACCACCTCGGTGCCGACATGTTATTTTACCATTCGCATTTCTACCGCCAGTTTTTTTTAATTTTTTTGTTAGCCCTTTTTCAGGTGTATTTTTTGTAATATCATCGTATGCTGAATAAATTTGAAATCGTCTTCCAGGTGACGTTGGTTTTACTCGTTTTACTGCCATGTTTTATGTCTCCTTCATCATGAAGAAAATTTAGTTTGATGTTGTTTTATGGATTACTCGTTATATATATTATTATACACCTTCAAAAAACTCTACCTTTTCACCAGGAGCCAAGGTTGCAACTGCCTTTTTCCAATCTCTACGCTTACCCACAATACGTCCACGTCTTTTTCGTTTTCCTTTCACTTGCATGGTGTTTACCACTATTACGCGTACCTTAAACAGTTCTTCAATTGCTCTTGCTACTTGAATACGATTTGCATCACGATGAACTTCAAATACAATTTGATTCATTTTGTCTCTCAAACCATGCGTTTTTTCTGTCACAATGGGTCTGATTATTATTTTATGATTATCCATTTCTGAATGTCCTTTCTTGTTGATATCATCAGTGCTTTATTAAATAACTCTTTCCTTAATCTGTTCTATTGCAGGTTGCAAAACGATAAGATGTTGATACATAAGTATGTCGTACACATTCAAACCTTGTGATTTAATAAGTTTTACCGGTTGAAAATTTTTTGAGGAAAAATTTAAATTTTTATTATCCCTATCCATTACGATTAGCGCTGATTCAATATTCAAATTTTTTATAACTTGCACAAAAGCTTTTGTCTTTATTTCAGGTAACTCAAAGGATTCCAATACAAGTAATTTATTATCACGAATTTTGTCGGAAATTGCCATTTGCAAGGCAAGTTTTCTTACTTGTTTGGGAACTTTATATACTTTTTTGTAACCCTGAGGCCCAAAAGTTACACCACCACCTCGTCTTAAAGGAGATTTGATATCACCTGGTCGTGCATTTCCTGTACCTTTTTGTCGATACAATTTTTTTCCACTTCCGCGAACATCCGAACGATTCTTAACTTTAGCACTAAATTGTCTTTTGTTATTCAGTTGCATATTAACTACGCTATGAAGAATATCCGTTTTAATTGGTACGTTGAACTTATCCTCTTCAAGTTCTATGTTACCAACTTTTTCACCATTTAAATTAAGAACATCAATGGAAAGCATTTTTTAGTTATCCTTATCTGTTGTTAAGAAAATCATTCTTATCCATTCATTTTATCGCTTTATTTTGCCGGTTGATCAAAATAACAAATGATTTTTAAGCGTTTTGTTTATAAAGCGATATAATTCCTTTGTTACACCCAGGAATGGCCCCTTTAATCATTATTAAATTATTTTCTGGTCTAATATCAATAATTTCAATATTTTTAACTGTTTTATTGGTATTACCATATTGCCCTGGTAGTTTTTTTCCTTTGATGACCCTGCTTGGTGTAGCACTGCATCCTATTGAACCTGGTATGCGATGACTCATACTACCATGAGTTTTTTTTCCTCCATGAAAGCCATGACGTTTAATAACACCAGAAAAGCCACGCCCCTTCGTAATACCGGAAATATTTATTTTTTCGCCCACATTAAATACATCTTCTGCTTTAATTGACTGACCTAAATTGTACTGTTCTATATCTTCAACTCTAAATTCTTTAAGCATCGAATATGCTTTGCCACCACTTTTTTCAAAATGACCTTTCTTTGGCTTATTCACATTTTTTTCCTTGATATCACCATAGGCCAGTTGAATACTATTGTAACCATCAGTTGCTGTGGTCTTGATTTGTGTTACAACACATGGCCCAGCATATATAACTGTAACAGGAACTTGTTCGCCTGCTGTATTAAATAAGGACGTCATTCCTAATTTTTGTCCAATTATACCTTTGCCTTTACCCATTATCTTACCTCTATTATTGCAACCACCATTTTTGTTCGATATTATGTAAGGTTATTCATTTAAGAAAAAAGTCTTTGGTTATTGTTTTTCATAATAACTCGAACACTGATTTCAAACATAACATCTATGATCATTTTAACAAAAAACTGATTTTTTGATGTATCTTTTTAGAATTAAAAGATATATAAATCAAAAAATCAGTTATTTTAATTGTTATCAACCTATTTGCTTTTTATGAGCAACTGACTGATAATCATCCTGATTTTACGTTTTTATCTCAACATCAACTCCGGCAGAGAGATCTAGTTTCATCAATGCATCCACAGTTTGTTGTGTTGGTTCAAGAATATCCAGTAAACGTTTATGCGTTCTAATTTCAAACTGCTCTCTTGATTTTTTATCAATATGCGGTGATCTCAGTACGCAATATTTGTTTTTTCTTGTTGGCAGTGGAATTGGACCAATTACTCTTGCACCAGTCCGTTTTGCTGTATCAACGATATCACTAGTCGATTGATCCAGCAAACGATGATCATAAGCTTTTAAGCGAATACGAATTTTTGGATTCATTTTTGGTATTCCTACTCAATAATTTCGCTCACAACACCTGCACCAACGGTTCGTCCACCTTCACGGATTGCAAAACGGAGTTCTTTTTCCATAGCAATCGGTGTGATCAGTTCCGCTGAAATGGAGACATTGTCACCAGGCATAACCATCTCGACATTTTCCGGTAGTTGTACAACACCAGTAACATCAGTGGTTCTAAAATAAAATTGTGGTCGATAACCTTTAAAAAATGGCGTGTGTCGACCACCTTCTTCCTTACTCAAGACATAAACCTCTGCCTTGAATTTAGTATGGGGTGTGATTGACTTGGGTATTGCTAGAACCTGACCTCTTTCAACCTCTTCTCTTTTCGTACCGCGAAGCAAAACGCCGATATTATCCCCTGCACGACCTTCATCCAAAATTTTTCTAAACATCTCCACACCAGTACAAACCGTTTTCATCGTTGGTTTTATACCGACAATTTCAATTTCATCTCCCATATGAACGATACCACGTTCTACACGGCCCGTTACAACTGTTCCACGTCCAGATATACTGAAAACATCCTCAATTGGCATTAGAAAGGGTTTATCTAAATCTCTTACAGGCTCTGGAATATACGAATCTATTGCATCCATTAACTCAAAAATACATTTGGCATCATCACTATTACAGTCATCACTTTCAAGAGCTTTTAAAGCACTTCCCTTGATGATTGGTGTATCATCTCCAGGAAACTCATATTTATCTAACAATTCTCTAAGCTCAAGTTCAACCAGTTCAATAAGTTCTTCATCATCAACCATGTCACATTTATTCAAAAACACAACAATTTTAGGTACACCGACCTGACGAGCCAGAAGAATATGTTCTCTTGTTTGAGGCATTGGCCCATCATCAGCACCAACGACGAGAATGGCTCCATCCATCTGCGCTGCACCAGTGATCATATTTTTTATGTAGTCCGCATGCCCTGGACAATCAACATGTGCATAATGACGTTTATCGGTTTCATATTCAACATGTGCTGTTGCAATGGTAATACCACGCGCTTTTTCTTCGGGAGCCTTATCTATCTGATCGAACGGCACGAAATTAGCCATGCCTTTCATGCCCATATGTTTTGTAATCGCTGCAGTTAGTGTTGTTTTTCCATGATCAATGTGACCAATTGTACCGACATTCACGTGTGGTTTACTACGTTCAAATTTGTCCTTAGCCATGTCTTCCCCCTTTTTTATTATACAGAGTATGAAAACTTTAAAACTCAAAGAGCTGCTAAACAACCTGCATTACTTTGAGCTTTTCTTTGTTTATTCCATTGGATGAAATTTCTACTTCATCCAGTTTTTAATTTTCATTAAATCAACAATAAATCCATACCCGATCTATTGCAATGCTTAAAAAGTAATTATTACCAATGATAATGCGCAAATGCTTTGTTGGCTTCAGCCATCTTATGAGTATCATCTCTTTTTTTAACTGACGCCCCTCTTTGATTTGCAGCATCAAGTAGTTCCGATGCCAATTTTTTTGGCATGCCATTCTCACCTCTTTTACGAGATGCATCCAAAATCCATCGAATTGCAAGAGCTATTTGCCTTGATGAACGCACCTCTGTGGGTACCTGATATGTAGAGCCACCTACTCGTCTTGATTTCACCTCAATAAATGGCTTTACATTATCCATTGCTTTTTCAAATATTTCCAGAGGTGGCTTTTTTGATTTTTCTTCTATAATATCAAACGATGAATACAAAATGGATTCCGCTAGGCTTTTTTTTCCATTTTTCATAATCGAATTGATAAATCGAGAAACCAGTTTACTTTTATATTTTGGATCTGGCAAAATCACTCTTTTTGGAACATCGGCTCTTCTTGGCATAGTATTCCTGTTTATTAAGCTTTACAAGCATATTTTTTAGCTATGCTTGCAATTTATGGTTAATTAGTTAGCATTCAAATGAATTATTGTTAAAGGTATTAATTTCAAAAGTTTACTTTGGCTTTTTAGCACCATACTTTGAACGTCCCTGTTTTCTATCCTGAACACCGAGCGTATCAAGTGTCCCACGTACAATATGATAGCGTACGCCTGGTAAGTCTTTTACACGTCCTCCACGCACAAGCACAACTGAATGTTCCTGGAGGTTATGGCCAACCCCTGGAATATAGGCAGTTACTTCTACACCTGTTGTTAAACGCACACGTGCAACTTTTCTTAATGCAGAATTGGGCTTTTTCGGCGTTGATGTATAAACACGCGTACAAACGCCTCGTTTCTGCGGTGAACCTTTTAATGCGGGTGTGCTTTTCTTTTTCTTGATTTCTTCACGCCCTATTCTAACGAGTTGATTAATTGTCGGCATCTTTTTCTCTTGTATTTTCAGTGTTAAATCAATACCATGAATACCAATCAAATTATTTTGAATGATAAGCTGGTCAAAACGATATAAAAAGACTTTGTATCAAAATTTTCTCACGGTGTCAACAAAAAAATTAAAATTAGATAATTTTTTTCACAAATGATTTTATGCTGCTAACTCTTCCTCAAGGATTGGATCCAGTTCGGTATACAAAATTGTTCCAGTCCCCGCTGGTATCATTCTACCCATAATGACATTTTCTTTCAGGCCTCTAAGATGATCCAGGTTACCCGAAATGCTAGCATCAGTGAGTACTCTTGTAGTTTCCTGAAATGAAGCCGCTGAAATAAAACTATCAGTGCTAAGTGAAGCCTTAGTTATACCAAGAATCAGAGGTTCGGCATTGGCTGGCATGCCTCCCTTTTTTTCAACTTTGTGGTTTTCATCTTCAAATCGACCCCGCTCTACCTGCTCTTCGAGAATGAAGTTGGTATCTCCTACATCTGTAATACGAACACATCTCATCATCTGCCGAACAATCACCTCTATATGCTTATCATTGATTCTTACTCCCTGGAGACGATACACTTCCTGTACTTCATCAACAAGATATCTCGCAAGGGCAACCTCTCCCTTAATGTTTAAAATATCTTGTGGGTTTGCAGCACCTGCCACTAAAGGATCTCCGGACCTTACATAATCACCATCATACACATTGATATGTTTTCCTCGCGAAATTAAGTATTCTTTTTTATCTCCAACATCCACTGGGGTGACTGTAATTTTTTGCTTTCCCTTAGTCCCTTTTGAAATGCTAACATAACCATCAATTTCGCTTAAAACTGCATTTTCTTTAGGTTTTCTAACTTCAAAAAGTTCAGCGACCCTTGGAAGCCCACCAGTAATGTCTTTTGTCTTGGTTGTTGCTCTGGGAAGTTTGGCAATAATATCACCTGCATTAACTTCATCCCCCTCTTCAACAAGCAAAATAGCATCAACAGGAAGATAATATCGAGCTAAACCTGAACCGTCTGTACTTTCTTTCGATTCCAGTTTTTTAAGTCGTGCTGTTTTCCCGCTCTTGTCTTTAATAGATATCCTTGGACGGACTTCACCTTCTTTAAATTCAACAATTGTATGACTTGATTTTCCGGTTACAGGATCAACTTTTTCCTGCATCGTTTTACCAATAAAAATATCGTCAAATTTAACGATACCGCTAACTTCAGTTAAAATGGGAGTTGTAAATGGATCCCATGCAGCCAGAATATCACCAGGTTTTACTAACTGACCATCTTTTACCTTGATTTGAGCACCATAAATAACCGGACAACGTTCACGTTCTCTACCGCGTTCACTTTCAATAACAAATTCGCCGCCGCGACGATTCATTACGACCATATCTCCAGTAGTACCATCAGGCTTTATCCGGTAAACAACGTTTAAATCAACAAATCTAACATTACCTTCAACATGCGCACGAATATCAGCCTGTTCTACTCGTCGGCTGGCAGTACCTCCGATATGAAATGTCCGCATGGTCAATTGTGTACCAGGTTCTCCAATGGATTGCGCTGCCAATATTCCTACAGCCTGACCAATTTCAACCAGGTGTCCGTGTGCAAGATCACGTCCATAACATTTTGCACAAACGCCTCGTTCTGTTCGGCATGTAAGTACAGAGCGAATTTTAATTCTTGTAAAACCTGCATTCTCAATTTTTCGTACGCAAGTTTCATCAATTTCTTCGCCGGCTTTGACAATAATTTCATCTGTAAATGGGTCAACGATATTTTCAACGGATGTTCGTCCGAGTAAACGTTCACCTAAACGTTGAATGATTTCGCCACCTTCCATCAATGGCTCAACTTCAACGCCAATAACTGAGCCGCAATCAACTTCGGATACAATGCAATCTTGTGCGACATCTGCCAATCGACGTGTGAGATAACCTGAGTTAGCCGTTTTCAATGCTGTATCAGCAAGACCTTTTCTAGCGCCATGAGTTGAAATAAAATATTGAAGAACACTCAGACCTTCACGAAAGTTTGCTGTAATGGGGGTTTCAATGATTTCACCCGATGGTTTAGCCATCAAACCTCGCATCCCAGCTAGCTGACGCATCTGATCTTTGCTACCTCTTGAACCTGAATCAGCCATCATATAAATGGCGTTAAAACTATCTTCATAAACAATTTCGTTATTTTCATCCCGAATTGGTTTGTTGTTTTCATCCATTACTGGCTGATTTTTCATTTCGCCCATCATGGCATTCGCAACGTTGTCAGTTGCCCTTGACCAAATGTCTACAACTTTATTATATTTTTCACCTTGGGTAATTAATCCTTCATTATACTGACTTTCAATTTCAGTCACTTCTGCCTCAGCTTCACTGAGAATATTCCATTTGGCTTTAGGTACAATCATATCATCTATAGAGATAGATACGCCACCAATTGTTGCATATTCATACCCCAAATCTTTGATTCTATCAGAGAGAATAACTGTTGATTTTGATCCTAATGTTCGATAAGCATAATCGACCAATTCACGCAGTCTTTTTTTGTCCATAACATGGTTGACTTGCTCAAACGGTATTTCAAAACGTTTTTCAAGCATTTGGAAAATATGGTATTCATCTTTTACAGCAATAACGTCAGACATTTCGCCAACAGGCAAATTCATAATCATTGAAGCATGCGATTTTTTGAGTCTGAAAAGTCGTTGAAGCTCATCCTGACGTAATATTCCAAGATCACCATTTCGTATTCTATCCCTGCTTCGCGAATAATTCTTGCATAATTCAAGAAATGATTGTTCTTTATTTTTAGCCATTTCTAAAATCAGTTGCGCTTCTTCTGATGAAAATAATGTAATGTGACGAACACTGACCAAAGTCTCTTGTGGCATAATTTCGTATAACAATACCCGCCCAACAGTCGTATCATGCATTTTACCCTGAACGTGTACCCTGATAGGCGCGTGAAGGTCAATTGCTTCAGCATCATATGCAGCACGAACTTCATCCAGACTGCAAAATGCTTTACCAGCACCTCTACAATCATTGACACTTCTAGTCATATAATAGATACCCAAAACAATGTCTTGGGTAGGAACAACAATGGGGCTACCATTAGCAGGAGATAAAATATTGTTACTTGAAAGCATTAATATACGTGCTTCAATTTGAGATTCAACAGCCAACGGAATATGAACAGCCATCTGATCGCCATCAAAGTCCGCATTGAATGCAGTACAAACCAATGGATGTAATTGAATCGCCTTGCCTTCAATCAAAATTGGTTCAAATGCTTGAATTCCCAGTCGATGCAAAGTTGGCGCGCGGTTTAACATGATAGGATACTCACTGACAACTTCATCCAATGTATCCCAAACCTCTGGTGTTTCTTTATCCACCATTTTTTTTGCGCTTTTTACAGTTGAAACCAAACCCTTTTTTTCCAGACGATTATATACAAACGGTTTGAACAGTTCCAACGCCATCTTTTTGGGAAGCCCACATTGATGCAATCTAAGTTTAGGGCCTATAGTGATTACTGTACGACCAGAATAATCTACACGTTTACCCAGTAAATTTTGTCGAAAACGGCCTTGCTTTCCTTTTAAGGTATCGCTCAATGATTTTAATGGCCTTTTATTTGTGCCGGTAATCACTCGACCCTGTCGACCATTATCAAACAAAACATCAACAGCCTCTTGCAACATCCTTTTTTCGTTACGTACAATAATATCAGGAGCTTTTAAGTCCATTAAGCGTTTCAAACGATTATTTCGATTAATTACCCGCCTGTAAAGATCGTTCAAATCTGAAGTTGCAAATCGTCCGCCTTCCAGTGGTACTAAAGGACGCAAATCTGGAGGTAATACAGGAATTACATCCATAATCATCCATGCAGGGTCCACACCAGATTCCATGAATGCATCAATTACTTTTAATCGTTTGGATAGTTTTTTACGTTTTGCATCTGAAGTGGTTTTTTGAATTTCCTGACGTAAGTCTGAATAAAGTTTTTCAAGATTAATTTCAGTAAACAGACGTTTGATTGCTTCAGCGCCCATATCTGCTTCAAATCGGTCATAACCGAATTTTTCAACGGCATCACGATATTGCTCTTCAGTCAGCAGATCATATTTTTTCAGTTCGGTGTCCTTTGGATCTATAACAACATACGAATCAAAATATAAAATCCGCTCAATGTTTTTTAATGTGAAATCCAGCAAACTACCAATTTTACTTGGCAGGCTTTTTAAAAACCAGACATGAGCAATTGCAGTAGCAAGCTCAATATGCCCCATACGCTCACGTCGCTCTCTCGACTGAATTACTTCAACACCACACTTTTCACAAACAATACCGCGATGTTTCATGCGTTTATATTTACCACAGTTGCACTCGTAATCGCGAGTAGGGCCAAATATTTTTGCGCAGAAAAGGCCATCACGTTCTGGTTTAAAAGTTCTATAATTGATAGTCTCAGGTTTTTTTATTTCACCATACGACCTTTCACGAATTTGCTCAGGTGAAGAAAGTCGAATCTGTACACCTGTGTACAGTTTCGGATTATCCGGTTTTTTGAAGAAATCATATAAGGTTTCCATAGTCACCTTTCATAATGGGAATACAAAAGACTCCCTTTGATTTGTTATCGTTAATCCTTAAGTAACTTAATATCCAATCCCAAGCTCTGCAATTCTTTCTCCAATACCTTAAACGATTCAGGTAATCCCGGTTCCAGCATATTCTGTCCTTTGACGATTTTTTCATACATACGTGTTCGTCCAGCCATATCATCAGATTTTACAGTGATAAATTCCTGAAGCGCGTGAGCGGAACCATAGGCTTCCATAGCCCATACTTCCATCTCTCCCAGACGCTGTCCCCCAAATTGTGCCTTACCACCCAATGGTTGCTGTGTAACCAATGAGTATGGTCCAATGGATCGTGCATGAATTTTGTCATCAACCAGATGATGAAGTTTCAGCATATACATTGTGCCCACTGTTACATTTCCCTGAAATGGCAAGCCGGTTCTGCCATCATATAACCTGGCTTGCGCACTAACAGCTTCAGAAACTTCGCTCATCAAGTTTTTAATTTCACTTTCGTGCGCGCCGTCAAAAACAGGAGTTGCCATGTGCAGTCCATTTTCATAATATTTTGCAAGATCGGCCAGTTGATCATCCGAGTAGCTTTCAATTTCTTCAACAACCGGCCCCTGCGGCAAGGTGTCATTTGTAACTTTTTTGGTTGAAAAAATTCGTTTGAATTTCTCTCGTAAGGAATCAAAAGATTGATGTTCAAGTAATTTGGTAATATCTCTTCCAAGTTCTCTTGCAGCACGTCCTAAATGAATTTCAAGTATCTGTCCTACATTCATACGTGAAGGAACACCCAATGGATTCAAAACCATATCCACAGGCATACCATCGCTAAAATATGGCATGTCTTCCTGAGGTAATATTCTTGATACAACCCCTTTATTTCCATGCCGGCCTGCCATTTTATCTCCAACAGACAGTTTCCGTTTCATAGCGACATATACTTTTACCATTTTAATGACACCAGGTGGTAAATCATCACCCTTTTCATAGCGAGTGACTTTTTCCTCGAATTTTTCACGATTTCTTTCTTGCTGTTCTCGATATTTTTTGAGCAATTCATGAAGTAACTCTGATTGCTCAGGATCTTTCAAGCTTAAAGTTTCTAAATGATTCAAAGGAATTTCGGCGAGAACTTCTTGTGTCAGGATAGTACCCTTCGGAATTATCGTATTCTTCCCTTTTTTCAAGGTAGCGATACATGTATGACCATCCAGCATTTTTTGAATTTCAGCCCTGACAGATTGTTCTAAAATTCGCTGTTCATCATCACGATTTTTTTCCAGAATCGCAATTTCTTCATCTTCAATGGAGCGTGTTCGGTCGTCCTTTTCTACACCACGGCGTGAAAAGACTTTTGCATCAATTACGATACCTTCTACCCCAGGTGGAACGCGCAGACTCGTATCTTTGACATCACCAGCTTTTTCACCGAAAATCGCCCGAAGCAATTTTTCTTCAGGTGATAATTGGGTTTCTCCCTTGGGTGTTACTTTTCCTACCAGTATATCACTGGCAGAAACCTCAGCCCCCAGACGAACAATACCGCTTTCATCCAGGTTTCTGAGAGCTTCTTCCCCGACGTTTGGAATATCTCTTGTTATTTCTTCTTTACCAAGCTTTGTGTCTCTGGCGACCACCTCAAATTCCTCTATGTGGACAGAGGTGTAAACCCCATCTTTAACCAATCTTTCACTAACAAGAATGGAATCCTCAAAATTGTAACCACCCCAAGGCATAAAAGCAACAGTAACATTTTTACCCAAAGCAAGCTCACCCTGTTCTGTTGCTGGTCCGTCAGCAATAATAGCGCCATCATTAACAAATTCACCTTTTTTGACAATGGGACGATGATTAAAACACGTATTTTGGTTTGAACGACTAAACTTTGTCAAATTATATATGGAAACATGATTTTCAAGACTATCATGATCAAAAAGATGTTTGATTACAATTCTGGAAGCATCAACATCAATAACCTCACCACCTTTTTTGGCTACGATTGCCACACCTGAATCTCTCGCCACAATGGATTCCATCCCGGTCCCTACAAGCGGCGCTTCAGATTTTAATAATGGAACAGCTTGACGCTGCATGTTTGATCCCATTAATGCACGGTTGGCATCATCGTTTTCAAGAAAAGGAATTAAGGAAGCAGATACACTCACCAACTGATTGGGAGATATATCCATGTATTTGATATCTTCTTTTCTGGTCATCGTCAATTCACCAGAAACACGTGAAGTAACCAGTGCATTGATATATCTATTATTTTTATCTAATGGCGCATTCGCCTGCGCAATTGGAAAATCTTTTTCATCCAAGGCGCTTAAAAATGTAACCTCATTTGTTGCAAGTGAATCTTCTACAATACGATAAGGCGTTTCAATAAAACCAAATTCACTCACTCGAGCATAAGTGCTTAACGAAACAATCAGCCCGATATTGGGGCCTTCAGGTGTTTCAATTGGACAAATACGACCATAATGAGAAGGATGAACATCACGAACTTCAAAGCCAGCACGTTCACGAGTCAGACCACCCGGCCCCAATGCACTCAATCGGCGTTTATGGGTTGTCTCAGACAGTGGGTTGGTTTGGTCCATAAATTGACTCAACTGGCTGGTACCAAAAAATTCTTTGACAACTGCTGAAACGGGTTTTGAATTGATTAAATCATGCGGCATGAGCGCATCAATTTCTTGAAGACTCATTCTTTCCTTAATCGCCCGTTCCATTCGTACCAAACCAATACGATACTGGTTTTCCAAAAGTTCGCCCACAGCCCTTACACGTCTATTTCCCAAATGATCTACATCATCAACCACACCTTGCGTATCTTTTAACTGAACCAAAGTTTTAGCTGTCAATAAAATGTCTTCACGTCGCAATGTATTGACATATTTGGGCGTATTCAAGTTCAAACGCAGATTAAGTTTAAGTCGTCCCACACCTGAAAGATCATAATGTGAAGGTTTGAAAAATAGTTGATCCAGAAATTCCTGTGCAACTTCAGATGTTACCGGATTACCAGGCCGAAGTTTTTTGTAAATTTCTATCAAGGCCTCAAGTTTATCCTCAACTTTATCCAACAATAACGTTTTTCGAATGGACTCGCTACTCGTAACACCATCAATGGACAAAATTTCAAATGTCTCAATTTTTGATTTTACCAGCTTCTTTATTAAATCCTCAGATACGATATCATTGGCCTTTGCCAGTACAGCGCCAGTTTTGGGATCCTTGATTGTTCGTGCAATAAATTTTTCAAGCACATCATCAACTGTAATAGGAATTGTTTTTGTGCCGCTTCTTTTAAGTTGTTTTATTGCCCTTTGAGATATGAGACGTCCTTTCTTAAGGATAAGTTCACCGGTTTCAGGATCGGATAAATCCTGAGCGGAACGTTGTCCTTTAAGCGTATGCTCATTGAATACTTTATAAATAATCCCTTGAGGTTTTTCACTATCCAGGAGATTATGGATAATAATATTTTCAGTAAGATAAAAAAAGTTTAAAATATCCTCAGTTGTATAACCTAGCGCTTTGAATAATAGAGTAACTGGAAATTTTCTCCTGCGATCTATCCTGATATTAACAATATCTTTGGCATCAATTTCCATCTCAATCCATGAGCCTCGTACAGGAATAATTTTAGCAGAATAAAGGACTTTCCCACTGGAATGCGTTTTTCCTTTATCATGATCAAAAAAAGCACCTGAGGATCTGTGTAATTGGCTGACAACAACCCTTTCAGTCCCATTAATTACAAAAGTACCCCGCTCGGTCATGAGCGGTATGGTCCCAAAGTAAATTTCTTGTTCTTTAATATCCCGAATTTTTTGTGTATCAGCATCTTTGTCAACATCATAGACAACCAGTCTGACAGTAATACGAACAGGAAATTCATATGTCATCCCGCGATGAATGCATTCTTCAACGGTATGTTTCAGTTCACCAAAACGATATGAAACAAATTCAAGGGATGCTGTACCACTAAAATCCTTGATCGGAAAAACAGACCTGAAAACAGCCTGAAGACCGATATCAAGTCGTTGATCGGGGTGGACATCCTTTTGAAGAAAACGTGCATATGATTCACGTTGCATTCTAATTAAATTCGGAATTTCTATTATTTTATTAATTTTTCCAAAATTTTTTCGAATACGCTTGATTGTTTGGTGGGAGTTCTTCATATTCACTCCAATATTAAGGTGTTGAAGGAAGCTTGAAGAGATCACGTATAGTCAAATACAATTATATTACGGCTGATGAAGGCCATACTTGTATAACTATTATTGATGAAACTCAGACAGACACATCCTGTCTGAGTTATTTATCAAACAACTATTGCTCAGGCATCAACCGAAAAAGTAATCAAAACGAACTATTTTACTTCGACCTGAGCACCGGCACCTTCAAGCTGTTCTTTAATCTTTTCAGCTTCATCTTTTGGAACGGCTTCCTTGACCGCCTTCGGCGCATCATCAACTAGAGCCTTGGCTTCTTTAAGACCAAGCCCGGTAATGGCGCGAACTTCCTTGATTACCTGAATTTTTTTATCCCCAGGCGTTATTAACACAACATCAAATTCTGTTTTTTCTTCCTCAGCAGGTGCGCCAGCATCTCCAGCCTGTGGGCCGCCCATCATAGCAATAGGCGCCGCCGCTGTTACACCGAATTTTTCTTCCATCTCTTTTATCATCTCAGACAGTTCTAAGACTGTCATATTTGAAATAAATTCGATTACGTCTTCTTTTGTTATATCAGCCATTGTTATCCTTTCCTTCAGAAAATTTTGTATTCATTTTGGAACTAAATTTTGTTCCAAATAAAAAACTACCATATTCGCAAAAACGAATACTTAGGTAGATTCTTCACCTTCTTTTTTATCTTTAATACCTTGCAGCACATTTACAAAGCCAGCAGGTATTGCTGCCAGTGTACGAACAAAATTGCCAGGAACAGCATTCATACATGAAAGCAGTTTGGACAATAATTCTTCTCTAGATGGGAGCTTTGATAAGGCTTTAACATCATCGACAGTTAAAAGCGAATTGCCCATCACCCCAACTTTTAACTCAAGTTTTGGGTTTTCCTCTGCAAATTTGCTCAAAATTTTTGCTGGTGCAACAGGATCATCATAACTTATTGCCACAGCGCTAGGGCCGTGAAAATATGGTGCAATGATTGCAACCCCGGTATTCTCGGATGCTCTAGTCAGCAAGGTATTTTTGACCACCTGATATTCAACGGACGCTTCTCTCAACTGACGTCGTAATTTCGTCATCTCCTCAACATTTAAACCCTTCGGGTCTGTTGCGATAACAATTTCAGCATCAAGAAACCTTTTATGAATATTTTCTACAATGCGTTGTTTTTCTTCAAGATTCAAATCATCAACCTCCTCCCTTTCACTGTCAGACCGAATCAATTTTCATACACAGGAAAGGTATGAATACAAAATATTTCTGCATTCTTCCTTTTGTGTCTCGGTAGGTTGCTAAAATTAGCAATTATCTATTAAAGGCCTACGGTCTTTGACAGGAAAAAATTTATTTGGAAATATTTTTAACAAAGGCAGGATCGACTTTTATACCCGGCCCCATAGTAGTAGACACGGATATAGACTTTAAATAAGTTCCTTTGCTTGACGTTGGCTTTAAACGTAATATGGTATCAAAAAAGGCATAAAAATTTTCACGCAATTTCTGAATACCAAAAGATGCTTTACCCATATTTGCGTGGACTATCCCTGCACGTTCAACCCGAAAATCAATTTTACCCGCTTTTAGCTCGCTCACTGCTTTCTTAATATCAAAAGTTACAGTACCTGTTTTCGCATTTGGCATCATGCCTCGAGGCCCAAGGATACGCCCCAGCTTGCCCACAGTACCCATCATATCAGGTGTGGCAACCGCTTTATCAAACTCCAGCCATCCGCCTTTAATCTTTTCAGCGATTTCATCATTTCCAACGAAATCGGCGCCTGCTTCCCGGGCCTCCATTTCCTTTTCACCTTTCGCAAATACAAGTACTTTTATGCTTTTACCTGTACCATTTGGCAAAATAACAGTCCCGCGAACCATCTGGTCGGCATGCCTCGGGTCAACGCCCAATCGAACGGCAACGTCGACACTTTCATCAAATGATGCAAATTTTTTGTCGATAGCTTTTTGGATAGCTTCCTCCAGCTCATACAAGGCCAAACGATCAATATCTTTTCTCGCTTCGCGAATTTTTTTACCCCGTTTTGGCATGAAATCTCCTTTTTATCAAAAATTGAAAGGGTTATGTCCTAAATAATTTGGAAATAACCCTTGTTACCAGGTATAAAATGAAATACTTCACTTGAGAAGGCTTTAAAGCATTGAACTTTTCATTTTACTTCTATTCCCATACTCCGTGCAGTTCCCATAATAATTTTGCACGCCTGATCAAGATCGTTCGCATTTAAGTCTTGCATTTTTGTTTTTGCAATTTCTTCAACTTGAGCCTTTTTTATTGTGGCAACCTTAGTTCGCTTGGGATCACTCGAACCTTTTGCTAATTTTGCAGCTTTTTTCAATAAAACTGAGGCTGGCGGCGTTTTCATAATAAAAGTAAAGCTTCGATCCTCAAAAACTGTAATAATTACCGGAATAATCATGCCTTCCTGATCTGTTGTTTTTGCGTTAAAGCTCTTACAGAAATCCATTATATTAACGCCATGTTGTCCCAAAGCCGGACCAATTGGAGGGGAAGGATTCGCTTTTCCCGCTTCAACCTGTAATTTAATTTGTGCCAATACCTTTTTCGCCATTATTTACTCCAAAAAGATTTCAAGATATAAGAAAATATATCTCGAATAAAAATATATATATTTATATAATAGTTACAATTTTGTTACCTGAACAAATTCAAGTTCAACCGGAGTTGAACGACCAAATATGCTAACAAGCACTTTGATCTTTCCTTTTTCAGGATTGACCTCTTCAACTGTCCCTTGAAAATTCGTAAAAGGACCATCAACAACGCGAACATCATCCCCTTCCTCAAATGAAAACTTTGGTTGGGGTTTGTTTTTACCATCCTCTAATTGGGCAAGAATTCGTTCAGCTTCTTTATCCATCATGGGAACAGGTTTGTCTTTACCACCAAGAAAACCGGTCACCTTAGCGGTATTTTTAACAAGGTGCCATGAACCATCATCTAATTCCATCTGTACCAGGATATATCCAGGATAATACTTGCGTGAAGAAGTTTTACGTTTTCCCTTGACAAGCTCAACAACTTGCTCAGTAGGCACAACAATATCACCAAACTTATCAGGTTCGGGATACGCTTCTATTCTTTCTTCCAGGCTTTGTTTAACTTTTGTTTCAAAGCCTGAATATACATGAACAATGTACCACTTAAGAGCCACGTTATATCCTTTATAATATAAACAGAAATTTTAATTCATAAATATATAATTTTCTTGGCGACTGACCATCCAACCAATTAAATTATAATGATATAAAAATTACTGTTCTTCAGTTGAAAATCCTCGTCTAAAATTAATAAACCAATCGTACCAGAGCTGATAAGCCAGCGTCAACAATGCCAAAATATATTGCAAAAATAAAAACAAGAATAAGCACTACTGCAGTAAAGCTTATGGCTTGATTTTTGGGAGGCCAAGTTACTTTTTTTAGTTCAATTTTAACTTCACGTAAAAATTGAATGGATTTTTCAATAAAATCAGGTTTTTTCAGAATACGCGGGCTGAATTGTTTTCCTAAAAGCGCTCCTGGTTCCTTTTTTGGCGGTCGAAATGCTGTAGTCGATAGCATGTCCTTACTGGATTCTACAAGCATACGATCTTGCTGATCATCAGACGATAGCTTCTTTTTTTTCTTTTTGATTGTTTTTTTTCTTAATAACCGGCCCATTAATCACCATCTTGTCTCAAGACAGAATAAAGTTAAGCAAATAATTGTATTCTGTCATAAAAATTTGGCAGGCCAGGAGGGATTCGAACCCCCAACATCCGGATTTGGAGTCCGGCGCTCTGCCATTAGAGCTACTGGCCTGCATATTAAACCAATGTACGATATGGCATCAAGCCATTATAGTCCATCGCCACACGCAATAGTGTCATAGCGACAATCATGTACTGTAGTGAAGGAATATATCATTTTGTTTCACGATGTTTTGTATGTTTTCTACAGAAACGACAGTACTTGCTAAATTCAAGTTTATCTGGTGTTGTTCGTTTATTTTTAGTTGTTGTATAGTTTCTTTGCTTGCACTCTGTGCATGCGAGTGTGATAATAATTCTCACAGTATATTCCCTTTTTTGTCAATCAATCATGGATGACCTTAACGTGAAATTGCCCTGTATCAAAAATACAGGGCAATTTATGATATATGGCTTATCCAAAATATTTTTTTAATAATGTGAAGTGCGTCTATTCGATAATATCGCTAACAACGCCTGCACCGACAGTTCGTCCACCCTCACGAATGGCAAAACGCAACTCTTTTTCCATAGCAATGGGCGTGATTAATTCCGCCTCAATAGAAACATTATCACCAGGCATAACCATTTCGACATTTTCTGGTAATTTTACGATTCCGGTAACATCAGTTGTGCGAAAGTAGAATTGCGGTCGGTATCCTTTAAAAAATGGTGTATGACGTCCCCCTTCTTCCTTGCTCAACACATAGACTTCAGCTTTAAATTTGGTATGAGGCGTTATTGTTTTAGGATGTGCCAGAACCTGTCCTCTTTCAACTTCCTCACGTTTGGTACCGCGAAGCAAAACACCAATATTGTCACCAGCGCGACCTTCATCCAATATCTTTCTGAACATTTCAACGCCAGTACAGACAGTTTTCATCGTTTCTTTCATGCCTACAATTTCAATTTCTTCACCCATTTTGATAATTCCACGTTCAACTCTACCAGTAACAACTGTACCACGCCCTGAAATACTGAATACATCTTCGATAGGCATTAGAAAAGATTTATCCAGGTCCCGAACAGGTTCTGGAATGTATGAATCAATCGCATCCATCAGTTCAAAAATACATTTTGCTTCATCACTGTTGTTGTCATCACTCTCAAGTGCTTTCAAAGCGCTTCCACGAATGATAGGCGTATCATCCCCTGGAAATTCATATTTATCGAGAAGTTCTCTTAATTCAAGCTCAACCAATTCAATAAGTTCTTCATCGTCAACCATGTCGCATTTGTTCAAAAACACAACTATTTTAGGCACACCAACCTGACGCGCAAGAAGAATATGCTCACGTGTTTGGGGCATAGGGCCATCATCAGCGCCAACAACCAATATGGCACCATCCATTTGAGCAGCGCCTGTGATCATATTTTTAATATAATCCGCGTGGCCGGGACAGTCTACATGCGCATAATGACGATTCTGGGTTTGATATTCAACATGAGCTGTTGCTATTGTAATTCCGCGTGCTTTTTCTTCAGGTGCCTTGTCAATTTGATCGAATGGCACAAAATTTGCCATTCCTCTCATTCCCATGTGTTTAGTAATAGCAGCCGTTAACGTCGTTTTTCCGTGGTCAATGTGTCCTATGGTTCCGACATTAACGTGTGGTTTACTTCGTTCAAATTTTTCTTTTGCCATAGTAAGCCGTTTCCTTTCCTTGCGTGACAGTCATCGTATTTAAATAGATAAATGGCTGCCTCGTTTAGTTAATCCAGCCTGTATATGGTTGGAAACTTAATTTCTGCCGGATTAATGGTGTCAAATTTGGAGCCCACGACCGGATTTGAACCGGTGGACCTCTTCCTTACCAAGGAAGCGCTCTACCTGCTGAGCTACGTGGGCACAAAAATACCCATTCAATTGCTCCCTTATGTCGTGGGATAATCGAACAGGACCACTGACCAAATCTTCACCTCAATTATTGGAGCGGGAGACGAGGTTCGAACTCGCGACAGTCAGCTTGGAAGGCTGATGCTCTACCAACTGAGCTACTCCCGCATTTTAATCCCAAATGGTGGGGGGAGGATTCGAACCTCCGAAGGCGTCCGCCGACAGATTTACAGTCTGTTCCCTTTGGCCACTCGGGAACCCCACCAATAAAAAAAAGAGCCAGCGGAGGGACTCGAACCCCCGACTAACTGATTACAAATCAGCCGCTCTACCAACTGAGCCACGCTGGCAAAAAATTATCTTTAAGTTGGTCGCTTAATGAAAATTCGTTGTATACGTGATTAATAATTTGAAATCAAATTCGTTTATTCCTGATTAGAACCATATATTTATAATTTCTTTGGATTTTCTCTTGTTTTTTTAGAATTTCATTAAATTTTAAAAAAATAATATTTTTTTTAATTTTTAAGGTATAATAAATTCACAATGTATATAAATGAATGCCAAACTAAAAATTTCTACCCCTCATTCTGCAATGCAGCTTCCTTAAAAATCTCAAAGGCCTGTTCTAATTCGTCAATCAATCGATTAATTTCATTTTGTGTACCGCCTTTGCTTTTGCTTTCGATGGACAATGCGATTTCCTTAATTTGACAGGCTTCGATCAGAGAAGCTGCTCCTTTTATTGAATGAGCGAGCATGCCCATTTGTGTCATATCTTTTTTAAACAAGGCTTCCTTCAATTTTTTGAAACGATCTTTGTAATCGCCAACAAATGAGACAATCAAGTCTTTACAGAGTTCTTCATCATTGTCCATCCTTTCCAGCAAGAGATCTCTATTGTATGCCTCATATTTTTTATGCCCCTCAAGAGTAATAGAAATGTCCTGGCTGTCTTGCGTTTTGTCTATCAAGTGCTTATTTATTATTTTTTGGAGATCGTTTGAATTAAATGGTTTGGCAAGATAATCGTCCATACCGCATTGAATGCATTTATCCCGATCTTTCTTCATGGCATTTGCAGTCAGCGCAATAATCACTGAGTTATGTTTAAGAATGGGCGTTTCTGGATTTCTGATAGCCTTTGTAGCTTCGTAACCATTCATTTTTGGCATCTGTATATCCATAAAAATCAGATCATATGGCTTTAGTTTAAGTACCTCAAGCGCTTCTTCACCATTTTCAACTTTATCTGCATTAAAACCAAATTTATTTAACATACTCATGATAACCTTTTGATTTACAAGATGATCTTCAACAACCAGAATCTGAATATTTCGTTTTTTATTCTCAGCCAGGGTATGTCTTGTAATAATAGATTTTTTTTTCAGTTCATTATTATCAGAACCAAAAACCTCATTAATGCATTGGTTTAGAATAGCTTGCTTTACCGGTTTATTCAAGTATGCATCAAAGCCTATTTTTTTCATTCTTGAAGCATCGCCTCGGAGGCCTGCTGATGTAATCAGGATCATTTTGAGTTGAGACATTTTTGGGTTATTTTTAATATTTTTTCCAAGCGTTTCCCCATCCATAATAGGCATTTGCATATCAATAATTGCCAATTGATATGGATTGTCCTGATCAATTGCCTGTTCCAACATTTCATAGGCCATTTGACCATCATACGCTTCATCAAGCTGAAAACCCATATTTTTAAGTTGTAATCGAATAACGAGTCGATTGGTTTTATTGTCATCAACAATCAACACGCGGTATGATTTAAATAAAACTGATTTTTTGGGCGACAATATTGGTTTGGAAGTTTCCTGTTTTTTCAAAACAACTGTAAACCAAAACGTGGAGCCAACATTTTCTTCACTGTCCACACCGATTTGACCACTCATCATTTCAACAAGGCGTTTGGAAATAGCAAGTCCGAGTCCTGTCCCCCCATACTTTCGTGTCATTGAACCATCAATTTGAGAAAAGGATTGAAACAGACGACTCATTCTGTCCTTTGGAATGCCAATGCCTGTATCAGAAATCTCGAATCGTAATCTGGCAAATGCGCCCATATCTTTATCAAGTGAAACAACAATGACGACCTCCCCTTTTTCAGTAAACTTGATTGCATTACCCGTCAAGTTGGTCAGGATTTGACGTAATCTACCAGGGTCACCAATTAAAAGTGATGGCACATCTGAGTTTATCAGGCAGTTCATTTCAAGATCCTTCATATGTGCCCGATGGCTGACAATATCTGCGGTATCTTCAACAGTGACGCGTAAATCAAAATCAATTTCTTCCAAATCCAGTTTTCGGGCTTCAATTTTTGAAAAATCAAGAATATCGTTTATTACTGATAATAGAGAATCACCAGATGTTTTAATCATTTCAACATATTCTCGTGCGTCTCTTTCAAGATCAATATCTAGCAGCAACTCGGTCATTCCAACAATTCCATTTATTGGGGTACGAATTTCATGACTCATATTGGCCAAAAACTCACTTTTGGCCTCGTTGCCTTCCTCTGCTTTTTTGGCCATGTGATTTGCAAATTTAAGGGCATCCTCAAGCTCCTGATTAAGTGCTTCAAGCTCCAATCGCACAGTTTCATTTTGTTTTTCCATATCAAAACGAATAATAGCACTTGCTATTACCGATGCGATACTCTGAAGGACAGTGACTTCGGCATCTATCCATAAATGGGGCATATGAATACTATCCAGGCCAATTATACCCCACAACTCCCCTTTAATAAAAATTGGCACCATCAAAATAGATACGATAGATGATGATTCCAAGAAAAATTGTTCAGCATCTTTAAAATCATTTTTTTGACCATATATGACGTTACCATCAGCGAATTGATCATACCAACGGCGTAAAGTCCGCAAAGACAAGATTTGATTCACTGGTTTTGCACGTAACATCTGTTGTCCACGCGTCCATGAGACATATATCTCGGCATCAGATAAGGTGGGTTGAGTCATTTTATATATGTATACCCGCTCTACACTGGCAGACATTCCTAAAGCAGCTATGGATTGTGACAATGCCTCTTTTTGATCAGTCGCCTCAAGCAAAATTTTTGAAATACGATGACTTCCTGATAGAATACGATCTCTTCGTTTGAGAATTAATTCAGATTCTTTTAATTCCTGAATGATTGATTCATTTTCGCTGGTGGCTTTTTGCAACGATTTTTTGCTTTTGTGAAGTTCAACAAACACATTGACCTTGTTTCGTATTATGTCAGGATCAAGAGGTTTGAACATATAATCCACAGCACCTTTATCATAACCTTTAAAAACATTTTGTTGATCTTTATTAATGGCTGTTACAAAAATAATAGGTATCAGGCGTGTACGTTCCAGACTGCGCATCAGTTCTGCAACTTCAAATCCATTCATATCAGGCATTTGAACATCAAGAAGAACAACCGCAAAATCAAATTCGAGCATCAGGCTCAAAGCCTCATTTCCTGTAGTTGCCTTGACAATATTAACAGGTAAATCTTCCAATATACTTTCAAGGGATAATAGATTTTCTGCACGGTCATCAACTAGAAGGATATCAACTATTTGTGTGTCATAATTTTGATACATGTTATTTGTCCTTTGGAAATGAAAATGGTAGTTGCAGTGCCTGGCACATTTTTGAATTTAAGCTCGTATATTAAATATAAAAATTCCATATGTCAAATCAGAAATGACGTAAGAAATTTTATTTCTTAAAAAAATTGATAATAATTCTTGACCATTGACGCTAAAATTGAGATTATGAAATAAATTTATGATTATGATTGCAAATTTTTCAATAATAGCAAATCCACTCTGGGAATAAGGAGATTGATAATAATATGGATGAAATGCTCATTGAGTTTTCCAGTGATCTAAAGGAAATGTTGTCCGAAATAGAGGATGCATTAATGCGCGTTGATGATCTGGTAGACTCAGGCAAAACAGCAGAAAGTGAAGACTTGAACGAAATGTTTCGAAATCTTCACACGATAAAAGGCACTTGCTCATTTTTTGAAATGAATATTACAAGAAACCTTGCCCATAAAATGGAAGATTTGCTTGATCTGTTTCGACAGGGTAAAGGGATCCTTAATAAACAACATGCCCAGCTTATGTTTGATGGTGTTGACTGTCTCAACAAAATTGCAAAAGGCATTTGTGAGAATGTGCCAGAAATAAATTTTGAAAACGAAGCGACTGTGATTAAAGATAAAATTCTTTTATGTATTGACGAAATTGAATCCCCTGAACAGCTTGAATCTGAGGAAAAATCTCCATCATCACCAGAACTTTCAAAAATGGAATCTGCCTCCAAAGAGCCTCAAGAAATAAGACCAATTCCTGCTCAATCTGATCAACCTTCGTCAGTGTCCTCCACAATATCAAAAGGGAATAGTATCAATCAAAAATTTGTTATTGAAGCCCGAGACAAACTGGATATTGCAGAACAAGTTTTTATAGATCTTGAACAAGGAACAGATATCAATCAGCAAGAAATGATTGATAAAGCTCGCCGCAATATCCATACGCTCAAAGGTAATGCAGGATTCATGGGCTACAAGGGTATAGAGGATTTAACCCATGCAGTAGAAACTGCTTTGGAACAAACTATAGATCAGGTGACTCAAATCAATGATTATCAACTTTTCTATGATGCAATTGATGAATTACGCAAGCTTTGTTTTCATATTTCTGAAGGTGAAACATGTTCTGTTAATGAACAATTGCTGGAACGTTTGTTACACTTTCCAATTACTGATTTACAAACTGAATTATCTGCAAATCAAACAGACAGTAACCTGATAACTAAAAAAGAGCCAAAGAAATCATCCGAGACCAGCACTCCAAAAAAGCATAAATCAACACAGGACGCCTTTGTTCGGATACCAGTCACCAAGCTCGACTTAATGATGGATTTATTGGGTGAGGTCATATTGGTCGCATCAATGGTAACCCATCATCCTGACATTCAAGGACTGGAATTGGAAGGATTTGAAAATACATCCCATCAATTAGATTTACTGCTTCGCCAACTTCAAGATGCCGCTATGTCGTTGCGACTCATTCCCATATCAAATGTATTTCAACGCATGAAGCGTCTGATTCGTGACTTTATGCAGGAAACAGACAAACAGATTAATTTTGTGATATCAGGTGAAGAAACAGAGGTAGATAAATCAGTGGCCGAAATGTTAAATGATCCGCTGGTTCATTTAATTAGAAATGCTGCGGATCATGGTCTTGAAACCACTGAAGTTCGCCTGGCAGCAGGTAAATCTGAAAAAGGAACCATTCATCTCTCTGCTGAACAGGCTGGCGGGGAATTAAGAGTTCTTGTTGAAGATGATGGTTATGGATTAAATCGTGAAAGAATTCTGGCAAAAGCACGAGAGCGAGGATTGTGCGATCCTGATGAAGAACCTGATGAGCGAACTATATGGTCATATATTTTTCATCCAGGCTTTTCAACAGCAAAGGAGATTACCAATATTTCTGGTCGTGGCGTTGGCATGGATGTCGTAATGACAAATGTCAAAAACATGCGTGGAAAAGTAACAGTAGATAGCAAATCTGGACAGGGATCTTGCATAACCCTTCATATACCGCTGACACTTGCCATTCTTGATGGCATGGTTATTAAGATAAGTGACATTTTATATGTACTGCCTATTGAAACAGTGGTTGAAATTCTTCAAATACAAAAAGATCAAATAAATCATTCCTCTGTTGACAAACAATTTGTTATCCGCATACGAGAAGACCTTGTTCCTGTCGTATTTCTGAATCAGCTTTACAACAATGAAAATACGCCAGAAAATCAACTTGAAAGTCAGGTAATGCTTGTTATTGAAACTGACAGCATTCAATTGGCAATGCCAGTGGATGAGCTGATAGGACAGCAACAGGTTGTTATTAAACCCCTTGTGGGACATTTGAAAAATATTCGTGCGGTTTCCGGTTGCGCATTATTAGGATCGGGTAATGTGGCGATGGTTTTGGATGTCGGGCAGTTACATCAACTTCATGAAGATAGTCTTGGATATTTGAATTAAGCATCATAATGTCATTCAGGAATGCGCTGAAAATAAAATCCCCATAATGTACTGTAGAGAGAGTGTGCTACGTCTCTACTTAACAAAAAAACCTTTCTCTTTTGAATATCCAAATTCAAGCCCTAATATATGCGTCCATTTTTTTGATGCTTTCTCAAAAAAATCAGTTTTTTGAATTGCTGCATATGCATTTTGCCATTTTTCAACAATATCTTTGGAAGTATCTTTGGATAGCATAATATAGCTTGAAGCCTCTTTGAATACATACGCTATTTCAATTTCATTTATGTCATGACCGAGTTTTTTCAAAATCGTTGGCGTTTCAATATCTGATGAAACCCATAAATGAAACCTTCCTCTTAGTAATTTTTTTAGGTTCAGTTCATGATTTGCGACTTCCTGAACTTTTACACCATGGTCTTTAAAAAATTGAGTTCGCCAATCTCCTCGCATAGAGCCAATGTTTAAGTTCATTGTCTTAATATCTTCAATACTGGTAATGCTAAAGGTCTTCCCTTTTTTGCGCCATAGCGCATGTTTACGAGTTATTACTGGCCCAATAAAATAAAAACCATGATTAACTCTTTCCTGAGTTCGACCTGCAGTAAAGATAACAACATTAGGTTCCTCTTTTGCAATTTTGTAAGATCTCGCCCAGGGTTTTACTTCAATACTTACATTGAGATTTAATAATTTTTTTATCTCCTCTATAATATCAACAGTGGTACCAATTAACTTATCCTGATATGTATAATTCGTTGGAGGTTCTTCGGTCGTTACAATTCTGATTCTAGAGAAATCTAATTTTTTTTCATCCCCCATACATACGCCAAATGGAATAAATACCAATAGTAGAACTATTGAAATAAATTTAAAAGTATACATAATTCAATCCCTTATAAAGTTTTTGTGTAAAATATAATTCAAGTACATTAATTGTAAAATTATTACAATACTTTTTTATATTTTAATGTCAAAAAATTCTGGAACGAGTAAATATTGCACAAGCTCATAAACCTTCCGAAATAAAAAAGATTGCATCTACATTTAAATTTTGCTAATTACCACAGCATGAATAATCAATCAATACAGATTATAGTATTGGGATCAGGGACTTGTGTGCCATCACTCAAACGAAATGCCAGTTCAGTATTACTGGAAATTGATGAAACCAAAATTCTTATTGATTCTGGTCCCGGCACCACAAGACAACTCTTAGAAGCAGACGTTTATTTAAATCAATTAAATCATATTTTTTATAGTCATTTTCATCCAGATCATATTAGTGAATTGATATCCATTTTGTTTGCATTGAAATACAGCGGTTTGAAAAGAAACAAACCCTTATATATTACAGCAGGAAATGGTTTTTTTGAATTTTATGAACGTCTGAAATCTGTTTTTGGACATTGGATTGAACTCGATAGGTTAATATTGGATGAAATGAACACATTCAAGCCGGATCATCGTTCTTTTGATGATTTTGATGTCAATTCAATTCCTACAAACCATAATCCTGAAAGTCTAGCATATCGTTTTACCAGCAAAACAGGTGCATCGGTAGTCTACTCTGGTGATACTGATGAGTGCCAGCAACTGATTCAAATTGCTAACAATACAAATTTATTTATCTGTGAATCAGCCATGCCAGATGGCCAAAAAGTGAATGGTCACCTCACACCTTCTTTGGCTGGAAAAATTGCGCATGACGCAAAGGTAGAAAAACTCGTGTTGACTCACCTTTACCCTGAATGCGACACAGTCAACATAGAAAAACAATGCCGAAAAACTTATTCTGGCCAGTTATGGCTTGCTCAGGATTTAATGCGATTAGCGGTATAATTATGGATTTAGAAAGTTTGACAGATATTCTTTTTGCTCTGGTGTTATTTTTATATGCACTTAGCACAATTTGGTATCTGGCCTTTGTTGCTTTTCAGAAAAAATTTCTGGCGCAAATTGGTGGCGGGCAACTATGGGCTGGATTCTGCTGTCATTTTATATTAATAATAGTGACTTATTTTAGAATTGGTCATATCCCTGCACATAATTTACAATATAGTCTTTCGTTGACAGTATGGGCATTGGTGGCTGTATATCTTTTTTTCCAATTTTCATTGAATATCAGAATTTTAGGAGCAATTGTCACCCCCATATCAACCCTCGTTCTGGCCTTTGCTTTTTGCCTGCCAAAGCCAGATTTTGTCATAAGCCAACAATTTGTAAGTATTTGGGTAAGTGTCCACGTGATTACATCATTTATTGGAAATGGTGCATTTGCACTTGCCGCCTGTGTGGGGATATTGTATTTGATTCAAGAAAAGGCAATTAAAGGGAAACGACGCGGATTTTTTTATACTCGACTTCCCGCACTTGAACGTCTGGATCAAATGGGGTATGCCTGTATTGCCATTGGCTTTCCAATGTTAACCATCGGTATTATGACTGGCTGTATATACGCGCAGCTACATTGGGGACATTATTGGAACTGGGATCCCAAAGAAGTATGGTCTGTGATGACCTGGCTGTTTTATGCTGCCATTTTACATGGTCGTATGGCGATGGGATGGCGTGGACGACGCCTGGCGTATCTGGCAATTATTGGTATTTTTTTGGTTATGTTTACATTCCTGGGTGTCAATTTTTTATTGAAAGGACATCATGGGGACTTTACGAATTTTTAAGTGATGCTCTATGCAAATCATATTGATTGGATTGAACCATAAATCAGCACCCATTCATATTCGAGAAATACTGGCTTTTTCAAAAGATGATTCAAGACAGGCAATGAATGAATTGATGCAAATTTCTTTTTTTCTGGAAATGTGCATTTTTTCGACCTGTAATCGTGTGGAGCTTCTGGTTGTTTCCGATTTGCCAGAGGATATTGTCCGACAGCAGGTTATGGATAAATGGATTGCATATTTATCAAATCATCGTGAAATTGATATAACAGACTTGCGTCCTTTGTTTTATATCCATCAAAACCTGAATGCCGTCCGCCACATTTTTCGAGTGGCATCCAGTCTGGATTCAATGATTATTGGCGAACCACAAATTTTAGGACAGATAAAAGAATCCTACCGACTGGCGGTTCGAAAAAAGTGTACAGGCGTATTGATTAACAGGTTATTGCATCGAACATTTTCAGTTGCCAAGCGGGTACGTTCAGAAACTGGAATTGGAGATCATGCAGTATCAATCAGTTATGCTGCCATTGAGTTGGGTCGAAAAATTTTTGGTTCCCTACGCAATAAATCTGTGTTGTTGATTGGTGCTGGAGAAATGGCGGAATTGGCTGTGGATCATTTGATTCGTCATCATGCAGGCACAATTTATGTTGTAAATCGCACTTTTGAGCGAGGATTGCAACTGGCAAGACGTTATAAGGGCACTGCCATTCGATTTGATGAATTATTGGATCAACTTGTTCATGTGGATATTGTTATTAGCTCTACTGGTGCTTCAGCTTGCATACTTACAAAAACACAAATGAAAATAGTCATGAAACGTCGAAAACATCGTCCCATTTTCTTTATTGACATCGCGGTTCCACGAGATATTGACCCGGATATCAACCAACTTGAAAATGCCTATTTATACGATATTGATGATCTTAAGGATGTGATTGATATCAATGTAAATGAGCGAAAAAAAGAAGCGCTTCGCGCTGAACGAATTATTGACGAAGCTGTTGTTCGATTTGAAGAATGGTTGACAAATCTGGATGTTGTACCAACAATCAAGGCATTGCGAAACAAGCTTGAAGAAATAACTCGCTTTGAGATTCAAAAAACTTGCCAAAGCTTTCAAGATGAAAATATAGACCAACTATATCCCGCATTAGAAAAAATGGGCAATGCGATTGTGAATAAGGTTCTACACGATCCTATCAGATGTTTGAAAGGCGAAGGATTTCATAAAGATCGCTCCGCCTGTCTGGATTTGACACGAAAAATGTTTTGTCTGGATATCTTTGATTGAATGCTCTGGCAACATAATTTTTTTGACAACACAAGGGCGAAGAAGTCAGCCCCCAAAGGATTTGAGTGTAACCAAAATAGAAGGTGAAGACAATTTGCTCATCATTTTTTTGAACCAGGATTACACTGAAGATATACTCGAAAATTTATGGGAACGTACTTGTGGAATAACTATATGGAAACATTAAGAATATTTTTGGCATCATCCAGCGAGATTAAAGATGAGCGCGACCAAATCCAGCTCGAAAAGCGAATATTCAACAAGATCACCTATATGAAGATTTATCAACAAATAGTTCTCCAAAATTTGATACTTTTAGATCTTGCCATCTGATAAAAAATCTGATGAACTAAGGAATGCTCTGAAAATAAGTTCCTCATTTCTGAAAGA
>Ga0272440_1000248_pt1 | contig 45673 bp, 42 predicted proteins | sample SSMMMBAug17_FD_192440 | JGI IMG/M metagenome (GOLD analysis project Ga0272440, IMG submission 192440) | Marine sediment archaeal communities from Little Sippewissett salt marsh, Falmouth, MA, United States - SSM-MMB-Aug17 | ecosystem: Environmental > Aquatic > Marine > Wetlands > Sediment ...
TGGCGGGCGCGCTCACATCCCAACCTGCCGCGACCGCAAGGTTCAGCGTTCGGTCGATCCTGCTCTCTATCGACAGCGCAATCTGATCGAACGCTTCTTCAACAAGTTGAAGCATTTCCGCCGCATCGCGACCCGCTACGATAAGAGCGCTCGCAATTTCCTCTCCGCCGTCTTGCTCGCCTCAACCCGCCTCTGGATGCGGTTTGAGTCCACGACCTAGCGCCGGATCTGCTCTTCGGGCGGTGTCATGCCGCGGATTGTGCGGAAAAAAGGCGACACGGATCATCACAATCGTCCGGCGGATGGGTCACACGGCAGCGGCAAAGCGCCCGGCTGTGTCGGAAAGGGGGCCTTACCCTTCCAAAAATCTGCTAAGACCCTAGCTGAGATTTGATCCGACCCCGGAAGTCCGCATGAGTTCCCGCGACGACCTGCCGCCCCAAAACGATCCCTTGGCCGATGCTCAAGCCGAGACGCCCCATCATGGGCTGATGTTTCGGTTTCGAAACTATTTTCTGACCGGTCTGGTCGTCGCTGGCCCCGTCGCCATCACGCTCTACATCACCTGGTGGTTTGTGACCTGGGTGGACGGTTTGGTGCGGCCGTTCGTGCCGCTGGTTTACCGTCCCGAGACCTATCTGCCGTTCGGCGTCCCGGGCTCCGGCCTGATCGTCGCCGTGATCGGTCTCACGCTGCTCGGCTTCCTGACCGCCAACCTGATCGGCCGCACGCTCGTCGATCTCGGCGAGCGGCTGCTCGGCCGCATCCCGGCGGTGCGCGCGATCTATCGTGGCCTCAAGCAGGTGTTCGAGACGCTGTTCTCAGGCAAGGGCTCCAGCCTGCGCCGCGTCGGCCTGGTCGAGTTTCCCTCGCCCGGAATGTGGTCGATCGTGCTGATCTCGCAGCCGCCGAGCGTCGAGGTCGCGAGCCGGCTGCCCGGCGACGAGGAGCAGATCTCGGTGTTCCTGCCGTGTGCGCCGAACCCGACCACGGGCTTCTTTTTCTATCTGCCGAAGAGCAAGATCATCGAGATCGACATGAGCGCCGAGGACGCGGCGACTCTCATCATGTCGGCCGGCGTGGTGCAGCCCGGATCCGATCAGCAGAAGAAGGTCGCGGCGCTCGCCAATGTGGCCAACGCCGCGCGCATCGCCAATTCCCAGGCGCAGCCATCGGCGCGCCTGGAGCCGGAGACCGCCAAGGCCGACTGACAAGCTCGGTCGTCACGCGTCCTGCGGCACGAACACGCGCAGCCGATGCCCGTCGGGATCGAGCGCCACGAAGGTGGTGCCGAAATCCATCCGCGTTGGCGCCTGCGTAATTCGTAGGCCGCGGGCCTTCCAATCGTCGTGAAGCCTCTGGACCTCGCCGGCATCGGCCACCGTGAAGGCCACCTCGCTGCAGCCCGCCGCGCCGGCTGCAGCCGGTTCGACCGTGTGCCGCGACCACAATCCCAGCATAACGCCCTCGCGCAGCGGGAGCATCGCGAAGGTCGGTGATTGCTCGACGATCGGGCTGCCGAGCAGGCCGGCATAGAAGGTCGCGCTGCTCGGTGGGTTGTCGACATACAGGATGAGAAAGCTGAAATCGGGCATTGTCGGTCTCCAGTGTCAGCGCCGGCGGCGCCGTCTGAGCCCGCAAACTACCCGTGCCGCTGCCGGATTCTGTCAGCAGCCTGCATGGCCGCAGGTGGCGGCTTGCCGTGCGCCGGATGGACCGACGTTCATTGGGCGGCACGCTGCGCTGCATGATGATGCGCGAAAGGCACAGAGCATCCTGGTGTTCTCTCTACAACCGCAAGGTGGTGGTCCTGCAACCCGTCGCCATGGAAACATTCAGTCAACAAATGTAAGGCGTTGGGGAGGCGCGTATGAGGCCTGTGAGCAGGACGTCGTTGTTGTGTGCAGTTGCCCTCTCGGGGGCGTGTTTGCAACCATCGGGGCCCGCGTCCGCCCAAACCGCCTTCACGCGCATTCAGGCCTTCGGCGACAGCTACGCCGATACGGGCAATCTCTGGACCTTCACTGGCGGCATCGGCAAGCTGCCGCTCTATCCCACCGGGCGCTTCAGCGGCGGCACCAATTTCGTCGACACGACCTCGGCGCTGCTCGGCATCCCCCAGCTCAATTACGCCATCGGCGGCGCCACCAGCGGCACCACCAACGTGGCCGGCCCCGGCATTCCCGGCTTCTTCCAGGAATGGAGCGGATTGACCGGCTTTTCGGGCAAGATCTCGTCGACCGATCTGGTCGAGATTTCGATCGGCGGCAATGATGCGCGGGCCTATTACCGCGCCGGCGGTTCGCTCGCCGGTGCACCGGTCGCCGCCGCGGTCACCGCGCAGCAGGCGATGGCCGGCATCAACGCGCTGGTCGGCAGCGGCGCGCGCAACATCGTGTTCACGGCCGGCGATGTCAGCACGCTGCCGGAGGCGGTCGGCAACGCCAATGCGCCAGCCGGCGCGGCCTACAGCAGGACCTATAACAGCCTGATGCAGGCATCGCTCGCCGGCGTTGCGCGCTCGGGTGTGCGCGTCGAATATGTCGACACCGGGCTGATCGGCACGCTGATCCAGGCCAATCCCCAGCGCTACGGCTTCAGCAATGTCGGTGCGTGTCCGGTCGCATGCATCGGCAATCCGGCGCTGCAGAACCAATATCTGTTCTATGTCGACGGGGTGCACCTGACCTCGCACGGCTTCGAGGTGCTCGGGCAATACATCGTCAACCGCCTCAACGCGCCGCTGACCTTTGCGCCGCAGGGCGACGTGGCCTCGATCACGGCCATGGGCTTTGCCGCGACCTTGTTCGGCAAGCTCGATCAGTTCCGCGAAACCGCCGGGTTCGCGCCGTCGACGATGAATTCGTTCGCAGCCGTCACCAAGGCGCCTTACACCAAGGCGCCGCCGCTCGCGGCCATCAGCCCGTGGTCGTTCTACATGCAGGGCAATGGCGGCATCAGCGACCGGCAGGGCAATGTCGCCGCCAACGGCTTCAATCTCGACAGTGTCGGCGGCACCATCGGCGTCGAGTACCGGCTAGCGGCGAACGCATTCATCGGCACCGCCTTCGACTATTCCAATCCGAAGGCGCGGCTGTTCAACAATGCCGGCACCACCGACGCGAACTCCTATCAGTTCGGCCTGTACGGTGCCTGGGCCAGCAGCAACCTGTTTGCCGAAGGCCTCGCCACCGTCGGCCACCAGGATTATCGCAACACCCGGCCGGGCGTCGTCGACACCATCACCTCCAATCCCGGCGGCACCACCTTCGTCGCCGCCGGCAAGGCCGGCTATCTGTTCGATGCCGGCGCCGCCAAGATCGGGCCGATCGGCGGGCTGACCTATGCGCGGGCCCGCGTCGACGGCTTCACCGAGGCCGGTGATCCCGCGCTGACGCTGACCGTCGGCTCGCAGACCGCCGAGACCCTGATCGGCAGCCTCGGCGTGCAGCTGCGGACGCCGTTCCAGATGCAGGGCGCCACGATCCATCCCTATCTGAACCTGACGCTCGACGACGACATCATCGGCAATGGCCGCCTGATCCAGTACAGCGCGACCTCGGCGCCCGTGATCGTCAACAACTGGACGGTGCCGAACGGCACCTCGCACAATGTGTATGGCCGGGTCAGCGCCGGCGTGGTGGCGCCGTTCTGGAGCAATGTGGCGCTGACGGCCAACGTGTCGCGCACCATCGGCCGGAGCGGCGGTGACGACTTCTTCGGCAGCGGCGGGCTGAAGATCTCGTTCTGATTGCGGTCGGCGCAGCAGGCGCTGGGGGGCGCGGCTGCTGCGACGGTCGTGGAGGGGCAGTCCGGAAGGGCTGCCCCTCGGTTTTCGCCGGTTCAGTTTTGTCATGAGATGCGCGTAGTCTCCGCGACCGTTCTTGAAATCGGAGACAGTCCTCATGCCCCCCAGCATTGCCGTCATCGCCCCCGGCTCCATGGGCAGCGCCATCGCCGCCCGCCTCGTCGAACATGGCTGCAAGGTGCCGACCCTGCTTGAGGGACGCAGCGAGGCGACACGGAGGAGGGCCGCGGCGGCCGGCATGACCGGCGCCAGCGCGGCCGAGATCGCCGATGCGGATCTCATCCTGTCGATCGTGCCGCCGGGCGAGGCGGTGGCGCTGGCCGAGCAGCTCGCGACCGTCATCAACCGCAATTCCAGGAAGCCGCTCATCGTCGACTGCAACGCCGTCAATGTCGAGACCATCCGGCGGATCGAGGACATCGTGCTGTCGTCGGGCGCGCGCCTGGTCGATGCCGCGATCATCGGTCTGCCGCCGAAGCCCGGAACGAAAGGACCGGCGTTCTATGTGAGCGGCGACGCCGCTAGCGACATCGCCGTGCTGGGCCAGCTCGGGCTCGACCTGCGACTGATCGAAGGACCGATCGGCGCGGCCTCGGCGTTGAAGATGTCCTATGCCGGCATCAACAAGGGCCTGACGGGGCTCGGCGCGGCCATGGTGCTCGCGGCCACGCGCGCCGGCGCCGCCGACGCGCTGCGCGATGAACTCGCGCTCAGCCTGCCGCACGTCCAGGCGCGGCTCGCCAACGCGCTGCCGGACATGCTGCCAAAGGCCTATCGCTGGGTCGCCGAGATGCGCGAGATCGCGGGCTTCCTCGGCGAGGATCATCCGGCCGCGCTGATCTATGAAGGCTTTGCCCGGCTGTTCGAGCACATCGCCGCGGATGTGCAGGGGCAGGGCACCGAGGCGGCGCAACTCGTGGCCTTCGCCGAGCGGTGCAAGGCGAAGACGTAGGCTCAGCTCTCTCCACGCGTCATTGCGAGCGCAGCGGCGCAGCGAAGCAATCCAGGGCCGAGCAAGGACTCTGGATTGCGTCGCTGCGCTCGCAATGACGGCGAATTTTTACCCCGCCGTCAGCAGCGGGATCGCCTCGTCGCGTTCGTAGAGATACAGCAGGCAGCGCAGCGCGTCGCTGCGCGGGCCCTTGAGCTTGGGATCCTCTTTGAGGATCCGCAGCGCCTCGTCGCGCGCCTGCGTGATCAGCTGGGCGTGTACCTCGGGGCGGGCGATGCGATAGCCGGGCAGGCCGCTCTGGCGGATGCCGAGCACGTCGCCTTCGCCGCGCAGCTTGAGGTCCTCCTCGGCGATGCGGAAGCCGTCGGTGGTCTCGCGGATCACCGCGAGCCGCGCCTTCGACATCTGTCCGAGCGGCTCGTGATAGAGCAGGATGCAGGTCGAGGCCTCCGAGCCGCGGCCGATGCGGCCGCGCAATTGGTGGAGCTGGGCGAGACCGAAGCGCTCGGCATTCTCGATCACCATGATGGTCGCGGCCGGCACGTCGACGCCGACCTCGACCACGGTCGTCGCAACCAGGAGGCGCAGCTCATGCGCCGCGAAGCGGCCCATGACCTCGTCCTTCTCGCTGCCCTTCATCTTGCCGTGGACCAGGCCGACCTTGTCGCCGAAGCGCTCGCGCAGGCTCTCGAAGCGGTCGGTCGCATTGGTGAGATGATCGATGCCTTCGGCCTCGGATTCCTCGACCAGCGGACAGATCCAGTACACCAGCTTGCCGGCCTGCAAAGCGCGGCCGACGGCGTCGATGACCTCACCGAGCCTGGTATCGGCCACCACGCGCGTATCGATCGGCTGGCGTCCCGCCGGCTTCTCGCGCAGCTCGGAAATGTCCATGTCGCCGAAGTAAGTGAGGACCAGGGTGCGCGGGATCGGCGTCGCCGACAGCACCAGCACGTCGACGGCCTCGCCCTTGGAGGTGAGCGCCAGCCGCTCGCGCACGCCGAAGCGGTGCTGCTCGTCGACAATGGCGAGCGCCAGCGATTTGAAGATCACGTCGTCCTGGATCAGCGCGTGGGTGCCGATCAGGAGGTCGATCTCACCCGCTTCGAGCCGGCCGAGAATGTCGCGGCGCTCCTTGCCCTTCTCGCGGCCAGTCAGGATCGCGACGTTCATGCCGGCGCGCTCGGCAAGGGGCGCGATGGTCTTGGCGTGCTGGCGCGCCAGGATCTCGGTCGGCGCCATCAGCGCCGCCTGCTTGCCGGCTTCGGCGACGGCCGCGGCGGCGAGCAGCGCCACAACCGTCTTGCCCGAGCCGACATCGCCCTGCAGCAGCCGGAGCATGCGCACGGGCTTTTCGAGATCGGCCGCGATGGCGTCGAGCGCCCCGGCCTGCGAGTTGGTCAGCGCATAGGGCAGGGCGTCGATGATCTTGCGGCGCAGATGGCCGTCGCCGGCATGGCGGTTGCCGGCGGGCCGGCGCAGCTGCGCCCGCACCAGCGCCAGCGCCAACTGCCCGGCGAGCAGCTCGTCGAAGGCGAGCCGCGACCAGAACGGGTTTTCGGGCAGGATGTCGGTCAGCTCCTGCGGCCCATGCACCCGCGTCAGCGCCTCCTTCAGCGGGGGGAAGTTGCAGCGGTTGAGCACTTCGGGGCTGATCCATTCCGGCAAGTCCGGCAGCTTGGTCAGCGCCGCGGCGATCGCGCGCCGCAGGGAACCGAGCGCGAGGCCCTCGGTCAGCGGATAGACCGGGTCGATGCCGGACAGCTTGGCAAAGGCCGCTTCGTCCAGGATGGGATGGGGGTGGACGATCTGCGGCACGCCATCATACATCTGGACGGTGCCGGAGACGTAGCGCTTGGCGCCGACCGGCAGCATCTTCTCGATGTAGTCGCCCTTGGGCCGGAAGAAGGTCAGCACGACGTCGCCGGTCTCGTCGCTGGCATAAACCAGATAGGGCGCGCGGGCGTTACGCGACGGGCGGTGGCGGTCGACGGTGACCTCGAGTGTCACCACGGTTCCGACTTCGGCGTCGCGGACCTTGGGCCGGTTGCGGCGGTCGATCACGCTGGCCGGCAGGTGCAGCAGCAGGTCGACCAGGCGCGGCGTCTCGCTGCAGCTGAGCAGATAGCGCAGCAGCTTGTCCTGCTTCGGTCCGACCCCGGACAGGGTGGTGACCGGCGCAAACAGCGGATTGAGGATGGCAGGACGCATGGGGCGAACACTTAAAGCGGTTGTGGGGCGGAATAGCCGCGAATGCCAAGACATCCACCTCTTTTTGTTGCGGGCGGCCCGGCATGCCGGTTCTGCGGCCGGGGAGGGCTGACACCGGCCCCGCGCACCGCTATATCGAACCGCGCCCGGCACCGTCCGGGCTTTCGGCGTTGTACTGCAGGGATACCGCGATGACTGGGACCACCCGATCGAGCCAAGGCTTAGACGACCGCCGCAAGCGGCTTCTGTTCCGCTGCTGGCATCGCGGCACCCGCGAGATGGACCTGATCCTCGGCCGCTTCGCCGACGCCGAGATCGGCACCCTCTCCGAGGGCGAGCTGGCGGAGCTGGAGCAGCTGCTGGAAGTGCCGGACCCGGATTTCTATGCCGCCGTGACCGGTGCCCGGCCGCTGCCGCCGGAGCAGACGCCGGCGCTGTTCGCACGCATCAAGGCGTTCCGCGCGGCGGATGCCGATTGATGAAGAGCCCGGTCAAGTCGCCTGCCGAGCATCTCGCGCCGGGCCGCGCGCTGACGCTCGCCAATGTCGCCGAGGGGGCCGAGGGTCTGGTCGTCTCCGACCTCGCGCGCGCGATCGCAGCCAAGCCGAAGCCGCCGGCGGTGAGCCTCGCCGTGGTGTGCCGCGACGGCGCGCGGATGCAGCAGCTGGCACGGGCGCTCGACTTCTTCGCGCCTGACCTGCCGGTGATGCAGTTCCCGGCCTGGGACTGCCAGCCCTATGACCGCGTCTCGCCGCATGGCGGCATCCTGGCGCAGCGCGTGACGACCTTGGCGCGGCTGTCGCGGCTGGCCGGCAGCGACAAGCCGCTGATCGTGCTGACCACGGTCAATGCGATCGTGCAGCGCGTGCCGTCGCGTGACACCATGGCCGGGCAGGCGCTGTCGGTGGCGCCGGGCCATGTCGTGCCGATGAACTCGGTGGTCGCCTGGCTCGAGCACAATGGCTATGTCAGGTCGTCGACCGTGCGTGAGAGCGGCGAATATGCCGTGCGCGGCGGCATCCTCGATCTGTTCCCCGCCGGCCTCGACCAGCCGGTGCGTTTCGACTTCTTCGGCGACAGCCTGGAATCGATCCGCACCTTCGATGCCGAGACCCAGCGCACCCTGCTCGACATGCGCTCGCTCGATCTGGTGCCGGTCTCCGAATTCCAGCTCGTCACCGACACCATCCGCCGCTTCCGCATGGGCTATGTCGCCGAGTTCGGCGCGCCTGAGCGCGACGACGCGCTGTACGAGGCCGTCAGCGAAGGCCGCCGCTATCCCGGCATGGAGCACTGGCTGCCGCTGTTCCACGACAAGATGGAGACCTTGTTCGACTATCTGCCGAACACGCCGATCGTGATCGAGCCGCAGGGCGAGGACGCCGCGCGCGAACGCTTCAAGCAGATCATCGATTATTACGACGCGCGCCGCGAGGCGATGGAGCATCCCGGCGGCGGCGCGATCTACAAGCCGCTGACGGTCGACCGGCTATATCTGACATCGTCCGAATGGGCTGAGCGGCTGGAAAGCGTGCCGCTGGCGCGGATGACTCCGTTTGCCGTGCCCGAAGCGGCAGGCGTGGTCGACATCGGCGCGCGCCAGGGCCGCAATTTCGCGCCCGAGCGCAACGACGCCGCCGTCAACGTGTTCGAGGCCGTGGTGGCGCATGTGCAGGCGCTGCAATCGGTGCGCAAGAAGGTCGTGATCGCGCTGTGGAGCGAGGGCTCGCGCGACCGCATGGCCAGCATGTTGAAGGACCACAAGCTGATCCATGTCACCAGCGTCAACACCTGGCGCATGGTGCAGGCGACGCCGCGCAACGAGACCATGCTCGCGGTGCTCGGGCTGGAGACCGGCTTCGAGACCGACCAGATCGCCATCATCTCCGAGCAGGACATTCTCGGCGACCGCCTGGTGCGGCCGCGCCGGGCGAGCCGCAAGCTCGACAATTTCATCTCGGAGGTGACGAGTCTGGCCATCGGCGACATCGTCGTCCATGTCGATCACGGCATCGGCCGCTTCGTCGGCCTGCAGACGCTGGAGGTCGCCGGCGCGCCGCATGACTGTCTCGAACTGCGCTATGCCGGCGAGACCAAGCTGTATCTGCCGGTCGAGAACATCGAGCTGCTGTCGCGCTACGGCTCCGACCAGACCAGTGTCGAGCTCGACAAGCTCGGCGGCTCCGGCTGGCAGACCCGCAAGGCGAAGCTGAAGAATCGCATCCGCGAGATGGCCGGCGAGCTGATCAAGATCGCCGCCGAGCGCATGCTGCACGAGGCGCCGAAGCTGCCGGTGCAGGCCGGCCTCTACGACGAGTTCTGCGCGCGCTTCCCCTATGACGAAACCGAGGACCAGCTCACCGCGATCCAGGCGACGCTCGCCGATCTCGAGGCGGGCCGGCCGATGGACCGGCTGGTCTGCGGCGACGTCGGCTTCGGCAAGACCGAGGTGGCGCTGCGCGCCGCGTTTGCGGTGGCACTCGACGGCAAACAGGTCGCCGTGGTCGTGCCGACCACGCTGCTCGCGCGCCAGCACGCGAAGACCTTCACCGAGCGCTTCAAGGGCTTTCCGGTCAATGTCGCGCAGGCGTCGCGGCTGGTCTCGACCAAGGAGCTCAACCAGGTCAAGAAGGGGCTGGCCGACGGCTCGGTCGACATCGTCGTCGGCACCCATGCGCTGCTCGGCAAGTCGGTCAAGTTCCGCGACCTCGGCCTCGTCATCGTCGACGAGGAGCAGCATTTCGGCGTCGGCCACAAGGAGCGGCTGAAGCAGCTGCGCGCCGAGGTGCACGTGCTGACCCTGTCGGCGACGCCGATCCCGCGCACCTTGCAACTCGCTTTGACCGGCGTGCGCGAGCTGTCGATCATCGCCTCGCCGCCGGTCGATCGTCTCGCCGTGCGCACCTTCGTCGCGCCGCATGATCCCGTGATGATCCGCGAGGCGCTGCTGCGCGAGCGCTATCGCGGCGGCCAGGCGTTCTATGTCGTGCCGCGCATCGACGATCTCGCCGAGGTCAAGGAGTTCCTCGACAAGACCGTGCCGGAGATGAAGGTCGCGGTCGCGCATGGCCAGATGGCGCCGACGGTCATCGAGGACATCATCGGGGCGTTCTACGACGGCAAGTTCGACATCCTGCTGTCGACCACGATCGTCGAATCCGGCCTCGACATTCCCCGCGCCAACACGCTGATCGTGCACCGCGCCGACATGTTCGGCCTTGCGCAGCTCTATCAGCTGCGTGGCCGCGTCGGCCGCTCCAAGCTGCGCGCCTATGCGCTGTTCACGCTGCCATCGACGCACAAGATCAGTGCGCAGGCCGAGAAGCGGCTCGGCGTGCTGCAGTCGCTGGAGACACTCGGCGCCGGCTTCCAGCTCGCCAGCCACGATCTCGACATCCGCGGCGCTGGCAATCTGCTCGGCGACGAGCAGTCCGGCCACATCAAGGAGGTCGGCTTCGAGCTCTATCAGTCGATGCTGGAAGAGGCGATCGAGAACCTCAAGGCCGGCATCACCGAGCCGACGGTCGACCGCTGGTCGCCGCAGATCACGATCGGCATGCCCGTGCTGATCCCGGAGGACTACGTCTCCGATCTGTCAGTGCGGCTGTCGCTGTACCGCCGGCTGGCCGATCTCGAAACCGACGAGGAGATCGAGAATTTCGCTGCCGAGCTGCGCGACCGTTTCGGCAAGCTGCCGGACGAGACGCGCTATCTGTTCAAGGTCGCCGCGATCAAGAACTACTGCCGCAGGGCCAATGTCGAGAAGGTCGATGCCGGCCCGAAGGGCGCTGTCATCGCCTTCCGCGACAACAGCTTCGCCTATCCCGACCGCCTCGTCGCCTTCATCAAGCGCCACGGCCAGGCCGCCAAGGTGCGCCCCGACATGAAGGTGGTGTTCCTGCAGGTCTGGGAGACGCCGGAGGAACGGCTGGCCGGAACGACGGATATTCTCAAGGAGCTGGCAGAGCTCGCGGAGAAGAAGAAGGCGGCGTAGCGCCGCGTTCATCGCCGTTCGCCTGCGGGCTCTCAGCTCGGCTGGGGCCCTCGTCACCCGCCGCCGCGAGTCATAGCAGCCGCCATCCGAAATGCAGCGCAAAGCTGGCGATGAGAAAGACCGACACGATCGCGATCACGCTGACCCAGTCGGTCTCGTCGCGGGATTGTCTGTTTTGCATCGCGCAAGGCTCCGCTTCACATGATGCCTCGAGTTCCAGGTTGGATGACATCAGACGAGTAGGGCAAATGCGCGATCTCACGATGTAGGTGTTTGGCTGAGATCGTGACCACAACCGTCATTGCGAGCGCAGCGGCGCAGCGAAGCAATCCAGAGTCCCGTCCGAACACTGGATTGCTTCGCTTTGCGCTTCGCTCGCAATGATGGGGCGGGCTGTGCCGCAATCTCACGACGCCGCGCGCTGCGCCTCGTTGTAGACGCGCGCCAGCAGGGTGCGCGCGGTGTCGCCGGGCTGCAGCGCGGCGATGGTGATCGCGGGCTCGGTGCGGGCGTCGCGCTTGCCGTGGGAGGTGTGGCGCATCACGCCGGAGAGACGGCGGGCGATGGCGTGGGCCGATCGCAGGTCGGTCTCGGCGAACACGACGATGACCGAGCCGTTGTCCTCGTGGGTGCCGAAATCCATCCGCCGCATCAGCCGGCTGATGATGCGCGCGCCGTCATATTGGGCGCGCGGACTGACCGGATCGAAGGCGAAACGCGCCACGGCGAGGCTGCCGCCGCTCTTCTGGGTCTGGCTGACGGCGGTCGCGAAGTCGCGTGCGAAGGCGGTCCGGGTGAGCAGGCCGGTCTGCGGATCGAGCATGCCTCCGGCTTCGATGGCGCGCAGCGTGCGGTTGAGGCGAGCCTCGAAGGCATGCTGCCGGATCAGGGGTAGGGCGCTGGCCGCGATGTGGGCGGGAGCGCCGGCGATGATCTCGAGATTGGCGAGCTCCTGCAGCGGCGCTGGCTGGTTGGCGGTGACGACGACGGCGAGGTTGCGGAAGCGGGTGTCCTCGGCGAGAACGGCGAGGAAGGCATCGACGACGCGCGGCGAAAACCCTTCGCCGAGCACGATGCCGTCGATGTCGCGGCTCGACAGATGCTTGGCCGCGGCTTCGATGCTCAGCGCGCCGACGACGGCCATGCGCTCGCCGAGCGCCACCGACAGCCCGGGAAGCGAGCCGCCGCGGCCGAGCAGCAGCACCGTCGCATCGCTGAGCGGGTCGGTGTCCGGCATCGTGGCGTCCGGCGCCTTCTTCTCGTCGAGCCGCCGCAGCACCGTCGTGTGCAGCGTGCGGACGCGCAACGCAGCGCGCAGTCGCGCCAGCAGGCGGTCGGTGTTGTCGCTGCCATGCAGGGGAATGGCGTTGTCGGGCAGGGTCGTCTCGCCCGGCGCGATCGCGATCAGCGGAACATAGGGCTTGCGCGCGTCCAGATGCTGCGAGACCGCGCGCATCTCGCTCGCATCGGCGTCCTCCATCACGGCCAGCACGGCGGCCGGTTGAACGCGGGAGATGATCCCGGCCGCAGCGTCCCAGCGCGCTTCCATCGTCGGCAGGATTTGCGCCGCATCGAGGGCCGCAGTCAGTGAAGGCCGCGAAGACCGGGAGACGATGAGGAGCGGGCCGTGTTGGGACATCCAGGAAACTCAGGATACGCTGATGACAACGTGCGATCCTAGGTCTCCGACGTTAACGCGGCGTCAACACTGTTCCGAGTGGCGAGGCCGCGCAAATACAACTCATGACGCGGCATGAGTTGCCGCCTCCATGAGTCGCCGCCGGTTTGATTGGCTGCCTCGATGCAGCGACCGTTGAGCGCCTCGCAGAGCCGCAATGGCTGTGTCAACCGGACTGATTGGCGCGGTCGCGAAACGCCTCGACCATCAGCGGATTGAGTCCGAGTTCGGCAAGTGCGTCGCGGGCTCGCGCATTGTCCATCGCGCGTCCGGCGAGCCGGTGACCGCTGAGCCGATCGGGCAAAGCCGTCAGCAGCGCGCCCTGGCCGAGCCGGCGCGACCATTCGTGCAGGTCCTGGGCGAGGAAGCGGTAGCCGCCCACGGCCATGACGCCGGCGGGAGGCGCGGTGATCGAGATGGTGTCATGGGCGCGGTCGAGCCTGACGGCATATTCGGTATCGACATAGTCGCGCGGCGGTGCCGGCATCAGTGAATCGCTCGGCGGTGGCGCCGGCGCATAGGCGGCGACCACGACCATCGGTCCGCGCAGTCCCAGCGTGCCCTTCGGCGTGACCAGGATCTCGCCGGCGATCGACGAGCCCGGCTGCTCGCGCGGGGCACCCTGGCGGCCGGGCTTGACGGGACCGGGATTGCCGTCGGCCGCGGTGCGGCGCACTGCGAACAATCCGGCCTCGCCGAACAGATAGACGTCCGAGAACTCGATCTCGCGCGTCTTCCAGGCCGGGCTCGAGGCGACCTGTTCCGGTGCCCGCCAGAGGCCGAGCACATAGCGCAGGTTGGGCAGGCGGCCGGCGAGGTCGCTGCCGTCGAGGCGCAGCACGAGCTGCGCCGGCGCAATCAGCGTGTCGCACGCGAGTTCGGCGAGCTGCTGCTCCAGCACCTCGGCATCGAAGGGGTGATGCAGGGCCAGGCTGCCGCCCGACAGCAGCCAGGTGACCACCGAGGCGGCGAGACCGGCGAAGGACGAGGGCAGGAAGGCCGACATCATGTTCACGCCTTGGGGCAGATCGCTCTCCAAGGAGATGGCCAGCCCACCGGCGATCAGGCTCAGATGGCTGCGCGGCACGGCGCGGAAGCCGTCGGCGGTGACATCGAACGATACGATCGCGGCCTTGCGACCGTCCGGCATCACGCCGCGCGTCGATTGCGACGGTTTGGCGATGGATTGGTCGAGCGAGAACATGCCCTCGGGCAGATCATTGCCGAAGCCGCAGACGTGCCGGATCGAGAACGCCTCCGCCGCGGCATGCATCGCGAGGTCAGCATGGATGACGCCATCGATCTTGGACATCGTCACGATCGCCCGCGCGCTGGTGCGGTTCAAGGCGGCGACCAGTTCGGCCTGCCGCCAGAGCAGCGGAAACACAGCGACCACGAGGCCGGCGCGATGCGCCGCCAGCACCGTCAGCACAAACTCGATGGTGTTGGGCAACTGCACGGCAATCACCGAGTGCGGCGGCAGGCCGGCATCGATGAAATGCGCCGCCAGCGCCGAGATCACGCGGTCGGCCTCCGCATAGGTCAGGCGCATCGGCGCCCGCCCGGTGATCCGCTGCTTGTTGATCGGATCGACCAACGCAATCGCGTCCGGCTTGCGCGCCAGAATGCGTTGAAACAACGCGTCAAGCGTCGGCGACGTATTGGCCTGGTTCACCTGCTGCCCCGTGCTTTCCCGGATCCGGCGTCGACCAACTGCCCCGGTTGGTCATTTGGTTGCCGGCTCCGGCCGCTGCCACCAGCTTTCCGGGAGCGCTCCCGTCAAGGCTGTCCTGTCTGGTCGTTCTATCCGATTCCACCGCGCAATCCATTCCTCGGCGGCGTTGAGCACTGGAATAGCGTAGAAGCCAGCCATCAGGGTACGGTCCAATGCGCGGACCGTCGAGATAAATTCCGGCCTGTCGCGAGCCCGCAACAGCGCCGCGATCATGGCGTCGATGGCAGGGTCCTTGGCGCCCATGTAGTTTCGGGTTCCGGTCCTGTCGGCTGCCTCGCTGCCCCAATAGAACGCCTGCTCGTTGCCCGGCGACAGCGATTGATCCCACCTGTTCTGGATCATGTCGAACGCGAAGCTGAGCCGACGCTGGTCGAATTGCACGGGGTCGACAACCCTGATCGCCGCGTTGATGCCGGCGCGCTTGAGACTGCCGGCATAGGCGAGCGCGATGCGTTCCTGGTCCCGTGTGGTGACAAGGATCTCGAATGCGAGCGGCTGCCGGGTCGTCCGGTGCCGCAGCACCGTGCCGTCGAAGCCGTAGCCGGCCTCTTCCAGGAGATCGAGCGCGGCCTTGAGCGCGGTGCGATCGCGGCCCGATCCGTCGGTCACCGGCAGGCGGTAGCTGCCGTCCATGATGTCGGGCGGTATCCGGGCCGTGAACGGCTTCAAGAGCTCGCGCTCCGTGGCGTCTGCGGCGCGTCCATAGGCCGAGAGCTCGGAGCCAGCGAAATAGCCGCCGCTCCGCCGGTAGAGGCCGAAGAAGTAGTTGCGGTTGATCCATTCGAAATCGAACAGGAGGGTCAATGCACGCCGCACCTTGATGTCGGCGAACACCGGCCGGCGCGTGTTGAACACCAGGAACTGCGACGGTTGCGGCATGCCGGAGGTGACACTGTCGCGGATGATTTCGCCGTCGCGGGCCGCCGGGAAATCATAGCCGTCGTGCCAGCGCAGCGGCTCGTTCTCGACGCGGACATCGTAGAGCCCGCGTTTGAAGGCTTCGAACTGCCCATTGGCCTCGCGATAATAGTCCAGCCGGATCTCGTCGAAGTTCCACAATCCCCGATTGATCGGCAGGTCGCGGCCCCAATAATCCGGATTGCGGGTCAGGGTGACGCTTGCGCCCGGCCGGACCGCGGTGACGCGGTAGGGGCCGGAGCCGACCGGGGCCGCCATCGACGTGTCCTCGAAGGTCGCGACATCGGTGGCGTGCTTCGGCAGGATCGGCATCAGGCCGAGGATCAGCGGCAGTTCGCGATCGGCGACGCCGCCGAAGTCGAACCGGATCGTGAGCGGATCGAGCACCTCGACCTTGGCCACCTTGCCGTAGAACTGCCGGTGGTTCGGCCGGCCATGCTCACGCAGCAGGTTCCAGGAGAATGACACGTCGTCGGCCAGCACGGGCTGCCCGTCGGAAAAACGGGCGCGCGGATCCAGCCGGAAGGTGACATAGGTGCGCTCGTCGTCGGTCTCGACGGTTCGCGCGAGCAGTCCATACAGGGTGAACGGCTCGTCATTGCCGCGGGTCAGCAGGCTCTCGAACACATGGGTGCGGATTTGTTGCACCGCAACGCCGCGCACGATGAAGGGATTGAGGCTGTCGAAGGTGCCAAGCAGGCCCCAAACCAGCCGGCCACCCTTAGGCGCTTGCGGATTCACATAGGGCAAGTGCTGGAAGTCGGCCGGCAAAGCCGGGCTGCCGTGCATCGCGATCGCCGAACTTTCCGAGGCTGTTGCGGCGAAGCCGTGGACGGACAGCGACAGCGCCATGACCACGGCACAGCGGCGCAGCGCCATGCGGGAGAGGCGCTGCAACCTTGGGAACAGGGCACAAGCATCTGATTCGAAATGGGGCACAACAGGCTTTTAACACAGGCCCGTAAGCGCTAGACCGCAGCAACGTCGTGGTCTCGCGGCATTGATCTTTCCGCATACCGCGTTATGAAAGCGGGCGATTAAGCTGGGCGGCAACGCCTGTCACTTAACCGCCTCATTTCCTGAGGAGACAGCCGCTTCAACGGCTTGGTGTGGCGCCTTTGGCGGTCTCGGGCGCTGCCGTTCAGAAAGGGTTTTCCGCAATGAATTTCCGTGACTTGGCCTCGTCGGTTGGGCCGCGTGGGCGGCTCATCGCCCTGCTGGCGGTCACCGCGCTGGCTGTTCCCTTCGCTTCGGCTGCGCAAGCACAGGCTCCGGCGCCTGCTGCGCCCAAGGCGAAGGCTCCCGCTGCCGCTCCAAAAGGTCCCGCTCCGGCCGCGCAGGCCCCTGCCACGCCTCCCGCCGGCGGCCAGCCGCAGCAGGCCCAGCAGGAGATGCCGCAGCTGATCTACGCGCCCTGGACCAAGTTCTGCCTGAAGGGGCAGGACGCCAACGCCAAGCAGGTCTGCTTCATCGGCAAGGACGGCCGCATCGAGTCCGGTCAGCCGGTGGTTGCAGCCGTGATCATCGAGCCCGAGGGCGAGCCGCGCAAGATCCTGCGCGTGACCCTGCCGCTCGGCATGCAGCTGCAGCCGGGCACCCGTATCGCGGTCGACACCGGCAACCCGATCGACGGCAAATATGTCATCTGCTTCCAGAACGGCTGCATGTCCGACTATGAGGCGACGCCGGATTTCGTGAACAGCCTGAAGAAGGGCCAGACCCTCTACGTGCAAGCGATCAACTCGAACGGCACCGCGCTGACGCTGCCGCTGCCGCTGCAGGAGGGCAACAGCAGCTTCGCCAAGGCCTATGACGGTCCGCCGACCGACCCGAAGGAGTTCGAGAAGACCCAGCAGAAGCTGCAGGAAGAGCTGCAGAAGCGCGCCGAGGAGCAGCGCAAGAAGCTGGAGCAGACCCAGGGCGCCCAGCCCCAGCCGCAGGCGAAACAGTAACGCGGGCCTCGCCCCGACATTCCGAAAAACAAAAGGCGCTCCGAGGGGAGCGCCTTTTTTGTTCGGATCGTTCGGCGGGAGCGGGCTCTGATAGAGGCTGCTGAAATGCTTCGCGCGCCGTCGCCTCGTGCCGCTCAGTTCAACAGCGGGTTGCGCGGACGGTAGCCGCCGGACTTGTCCTTGATGAAGATCTCGGCAACCTGGGAGTGCCGGATCGGCTCGCCGGAATCGTCCGGAACCAGGTTCTGCTCGGAGACATAGGCGACGTATTCGGACTCAGCGTTCTCCGCCAGCAAATGGTAGAAGGGCTGATCCTTGTGCGGGCGAACCTCTTCGGGGATCGACAGCCACCATTCCTCGGTGTTGTTGAACTCCGGATCGATGTCAAAGATCACGCCACGGAACGAGAACACCCGGTGCCGGACGATCTGACCGATCTGAAATTTGGCGGTTCGCGCTTTGATCATTCTTGTCGAATAGACCAGGATTGAGGCTGATGCTAGTGCCCGGAAGGCGGATTTAATCTAGACCGCCGCCGATTCGGCGGCCAGCCGCCGCTCCCGCATCCCAGGCCCGCGACGGGTCACCTTCCGAGCGCCATGTTCGACATTCTCAATCTGGCCTTGCCCTATTTCGGCGTTGTTTTCATAGGGTTCGCCTGCGGTAAATGGAAGAAGCTGCCCGAATCCGGGCTGGCCTGGATGAACTTCTTCCTGCTCTACGTGTCGCTGCCAGCCTTGATGTTCAACCTGATCGCGCGCACGCCGTTTGCGGAGCTGAGCAACCCACCATTCCTGGTTGCAACGACGCTCGCCACCATGCTCACTTTCAGCCTGGCGCTGCTGCTCGGCAAGCTGATCGGCCGGCTGTCGCTGCGCGAGGCGACCATGGCGGGGCTCGCCGGCGGCTATGGGAACATCGGTTACATGGGGCCGGGACTGGCGCTGTCGGTGCTCGGCGCCAAGGCCGCGGCGCCGACGGCGCTGATCTTCTGCTGCGACAGCATCTTCCTGTTCTCAATCGTGCCGCTGCTGGTGGAACTGACCGAGCGCGACCATGCCTCGGTGGCGCATGCGCTGCGCACGGTGCTGCGCCAGATTGTGCAGAACCCGCTGATCATGGCGACCGCGGCCGGCATCCTGGCGGCGGCGCTGCAGTTGCATCCGCCGACGGTGTTCGATCGCATCCTGCAATTCCTGCAGAACGCCGCGGCGCCGACGGCGCTGTTTGCCCTGGGCGTGACCGTGGCCCTGCGGCCGTTCGAGCGGCTGCCCTGGGAGGTGCCGGTGCTTACCCTCGTGAAGCTCGTGGTCCACCCGCTGCTGTCGTTCGGGCTGATGCTGCTGTTCGGGCCGTTCGCGCAGCCCTGGGCGGCCACGGCCGTCCTGATGGCGGCGCTGCCGCCGGCGCTCAATGTGTTCGTGATCGCGCGCCAGCATGACAGTTGGATCGAGCCGGCCTCGTCAGCGGTGCTGATCGGCACCTTCGCCTCGGTGGTCACGCTGACCACCGTGATGTGGCTGATCCAGAGCGGCCGGCTGGTGTTTCCCTGAGGCCGGTGCTCAGCCCGCTTTGCGCGCGTTGCGCCAGGACGGCGCCAGTCCCTCGCGCATCGCCAGCCGCCGCAACGGACCGAAGCCGCCGATCAGATGCATGCCGACCGCACGCAGCGACTGCATCGGCACGAGATCGCTGAGCAGCGAGCGGTTGGCGACGTCGATGACGAAGGTGCGGCTCAGGATGTCGGCGCGGCGCGCCGCGCCATAGCGGGCGATCACCTGGGGCGCGCCGAGATCCTCGCCGGCTGCTTTCGCCTTGCTCACGACAGACGCGAGATCGATGCCGTCGCGCAGTCCGAGATTCAATCCCTGCGCGCCGATCGGGGGCACCACATGGGCGGCCTCGCCGATCAAGGCGACGCGGTTCTGGGCGTAGCGCTGCGGCCGCTCGATCGCGAGCGGGAACAGATGGCGGCCAGGCTCGACATGAACGCGACCGAAGATCGAATGCGATTGCCGCTCGGCGGCCGCGGACAGCGCGTCGTCGTCGAGCGCGTAAAGCCGCTCCGCCTCCTTCGGCGCCGCGACCCAGACGACGCTGCAGCGGTCGCCGGGCAGGGGCACGAACACGCAGGGGCCCTGCGGCGTATGGAATTCGGTCGAGACCTCATGGTGCGGACGCGCATGGGTGATGTTGAAGGTCAGCGCCGCCTGTTGCAGCGTCCTCCGGCTCACACCGATGCCGGCCGCCTCGCGGCACAGCGAATGCCGCCCGTCGGCCCCGACCACCAGCTGCGCCGTCAGGCTGCGTCCGGAGCTCGTGGTGACTGTGACGGCATTGGCATCGCAACGCACGCTCTCGGCGTCCTCCGCGATCCGCGACAGCTGGTCGATGTCAGCCGCCCGCCGCTCCAGCGCGTCGACCAGGACGGCATTGGCGATGTTGTAGCCGAACACGTCCAGACCGATCTCGCTCGCAACGAAGCGCACTTCAGGCGCGCGGATCAGCCGGCCGGTATCATCGACGAGCCGCATCGCCTTGAGGCCGGCGGCGCGATCGCGGCACAACGGCCAGACGCCGAGCTCGTCGAGAAAGTCGACGGAGCCGCCGAGCAGGGCCGTTGTGCGATTGTCCGCATAGGGCGCCTGACGGGCCACGAGCGCCGTGCGCGCCCCGGTTTGCGACAGGGCGATGGCAGCCGCTAGTCCCGCGGGGCCGCCGCCGACGACGATGACATCGAAGCTGGCTTCTGTGTTGGTCATGGTGGAACATTTGACGTTCCCGCCGGCCTTTTTCAAGGGCACTGCGCGGCGCATGGTCGCAATCGCCGATATGCAATCGGCTCCCATTCCTGATAGCAGTGGACCGGCATGGATCAGGTCAGACCCGAGGGCGCAGTATCAGTCACGCCGGCGCACCGCGCTGCCGCGTTCTCGGTGCATGTGTTCACCGCGCTCGGCGCCGGCGTGGCGCTGCTCGCGATGTTGCAAGCCGTTCGCGAGCATTGGACGGCGATGTTCTGGTGGCTCGGCGTGGCGCTGATCATCGATGGCATCGACGGGCCGCTGGCGCGCTGGCTCGACGTCGCCAATGTCCAGCCGGACTGGTCGGGGGACGTGCTCGATCTCGTGGTTGACTTCACGACCTATGTGTTCGTGCCGGCCTATGCGATCACCGCCAGCGGCATGCTGCTGCCGCTGGCTGCGCCCGTGATCGGGGTCGCCATCGCGGTGACCGGCGCGCTGTATTTCGCCGACCGCCGCATGAAGAGCGCCGACAATCATTTTCGCGGCTTCCCGGGCCTGTGGAATATCGCCGCGTTCTATTTGTTCCTGCTGCATCCGCCGCCGCTGCTCGGCACGCTCGGCCTCGCGATCCTGATCGCGCTGACCTTCGTGCCGTTTCACGTCATCCATCCCGTGCGCGTCGCGCGGCTGCGCTGGCTGACATTGCCGCTGATCGCGCTCTGGGCCGTTCTGGTGATCGATGTGCTGGCGGAGAATTTCACCGTGAGCCCGATCGTGACGGCACTGCTGTGCGCGATCGGCCTCTACATCGTGGCGAGCGACTCCGCGATCCGTCTGTTGAGATCCCTGAAAGCATGATCGACCTCCTGACCAGCCCCGAAGCCTGGGCCGCGCTGCTGACATTGACGGCGCTTGAAATCGTTCTCGGCATCGACAATGTGATCTTCCTGTCGGTGATCACCTCGCGCATCCCGCAACCGCAGGCGACGCGCGCGCGGCAGATCGGGCTGGCGCTGGCGCTGATCTTCCGCATCCTGCTGCTCAGCGTGCTGGTCTGGCTGATCGGCCTCACCCAGCCGGTGTTCTCGATCGGCGGTCTCGGCTTCTCCTGGCGCGACATCATCCTGATCGCCGGCGGCCTGTTCCTGATCGCCAAGGCGACGCATGAGATCCATGCCGAGGTCGAGGCGCGCGAGGAGGAGGGGCCGCAGACCGGGGGCGCCAACAAGTTCTTCTGGGTGATCCTGCAGATCATCGTGATCGATCTGGTGTTCTCGCTGGACTCGATCATCACCGCGATCGGCATGGCCCAGGATCTCGAGATCATGATCGCCGCGGTCATTATCGCCGTCATCATCATGTACGTCTCCTCGGGACCGGTCGCCCGTTTCGTGGCGAACCATCCGACCACCAAGATGCTGGCGCTCGCCTTCCTGGTCCTCATCGGCGTCGCGCTGGTTGCTGACGGCTTCGAGTTCCACATTCCGCGCGGCTACATCTATTTCGCCATCGTCTTCGCGCTCGCGGTCGAGGCCTTCAACGTGTTGGCCTCGCGCAACCGCAGGAAGCGCAAGGGCTGAGTTGACAAGGACCGCGTGATCGCCTTGGCTTTTGCCTGCGGCTGCGCCTCGAGCGCCGGCTGCGGTCAGGCTCCTTCGACGAGCCGGATGTCCGACGAGAATCAGGTAATTGTCGAAGGGTCTTGGCCGGCTCCCAAAAGTTGGCCAAGCGGGCCTGGAGGGGAGATCGCGGGATGGCGAAGGCGGTGCGCGTGCACAAGGTGGGAGGCCCCGAGGCGCTGGTCTATGAGCCGGTCGATCTCGCCGCCCCCGGTCCGGGCGAGGTCCGCATCCGCCAGCATGCGATCGGATTGAACTTCATCGACGTCTATTACCGCACCGGCCTGTACAAGGCGCCGGGCCTGCCCTTCATCGCCGGCAATGAGGCGGCCGGCGAGGTGATCGCCGTCGGGCCGGGCGTGACGCATTTCCATCCCGGCGATCGCGTCGCCTACTACGAAAATCTCGGCGGCTACGCCACCGAGCGCAACATCGCCTGGCAGCGCCTGGTCAAGCTGCCCGACCACATCACCTATGAGCAGGGCGCGGTGCTGATGCTCAAGGGTTTGATGGTGTGGTATCTGCTGCACAAGACCTTCAAGGTCGAGCCGCATCATCGCGTGCTGATCCATGCGGCGGCCGGCGGGATCGGCCTGTTGGCCTGCCAATGGGCGCGGGCGCTCGGCGCCCATGTCATCGGGACCGTCGGCTCCAGGGCCAAGGCCGACCTGGCGCTCGCCAACGGCTGCGATCACGTCATCCTCTACAACGAGGAGGACTTCGTCGCCCGGGTCAAGCAGATCAGCCGCGGCGAATTGTGCGACGTGGTCTATGACGGCGTCGGCAAGTCGACCTTCCCCGGCTCGTTGTCCTGCCTGAAGCCGCGCGGCCTGTTCGTCAGCTTCGGCAACGCCTCCGGACCGGTGCCGCCATTCTCGATCGCGGAGCTCAACAGCCACGGCTCGTTATTCGCGACCCGTCCGAAGCTCAACGACTATGTCGGAAAGCGATCGGAATTGCTGGAAGGCGCGGACACGCTGTTCGCGGCGGTCATCAGCGGCAAGCTGCACGTTCCGATCAATCACGCTTATGCGCTGAAGGATGCGGCCAAGGCGCATGCCGATCTGGAAAGCCGCGCCACGACCGGAGCCTCGATCCTCAAGCCGTGACGAGCCAGAGCATGATCCGGAAAAGTGGAAACCGGTTTTCCGAAAAGATCATGCTCAAACAAAGAGGAAAGATCATGATGCGTTTCCATGGACACGCATCATGATCTAGCTCTCGTCGCCGGCCGGCGCACCGCCGTCGGCGGCGCGGCTCCAGAGCATCGCATTGGCCTGGCCGGCCGGCGGCTGTTCGATCCGGGCGGGGGCGAGGCTGTCCTTGCCATCGCGCCAGGCGCGCTCGCGCGCGGGGTCGTCGAGGGCCAGCGCAAGGCCCTGGTTCAATTCATAAAGATCGGCAGCAAGGCCAGCCTCCGCGAGGGCTGACCGCAGCGCATCCTGGATCAAGCCGCGCAAGGCGATATGAGGTGCCGACACCGGGACATCCACGTCGCGTCCGGCCATGGCTTGGTTGCAGGCGCGTCGGTCGAACGAGGCGTGGCCGCGGCAGGCCAGCGGACGGGCGGGGTGGATGATGCAGGCGCCGCGCACCACGAAGGGGCAGGGTTCGCGCAGCTTCATCCGCTCGACCTCGTCCAAGCCGCGCGTGGTGCGGTTGGCGAGTTGCACGCGTCGGGACAGGAGGCCGAGGGCCGTCCTCGGCGCCCGCTGATCAATCTGCCTGATGTAGCGCGCCAGCAGAAAGATCTCCGGCGCGGTGGCCGTGACGCGCAGCGCGCAGCAAGACGGGCATCCCTTGTCGCAGGCCAGCACAGGCAGATCGGCCGACTGGACGCCGATATTGGCCTCGAACAGGTTGAACGCCTGCTCGGTCAATGTCTCGACAGCGGCACCCGATCCGGGCCGGCTGGCCAGCAGCGTGCGGAAGGTCTGTTGCAGTTCTCCGAAGATCGATCGCGCCACCGCGGTACTCCCATGGCCAGAACAGATCCAATCGACCGCGGCGCACCCGGCGCGCCGCGGTCAAGAGGGCGAGGCAGAGAGGACGCTCGCTGCCTCATCCGGAGAGAGCCGATGTCAGCCAGCGACGTCCGTGAGGATCGCCTCGAAGCAGGGGCGGGGAATGCGGAAGAAGCCGCGGCCGCCGGCAAAGGTCTGGTAATGCGGACGCGCCATGTCGAGCAGCCGCTCATACCATTGGCTGGCGGTCAGACTGGCGGGCTTCTCGCCGATCGAATTGATGTCCGAATTCGGGAAGAAGCGGACGTGGATCAGCACCTCTTCGGTCGCTGCAGCGGGGGCGATGTGGCTCCTTGGAGCTTCGACGGGCAGCACCCGAGCCAGATTGTCTCTCGCCATTCTTGCATCTCCTTCTGTCGTGCCGACCTCGTTGTCGGCGGAATGATCATCAGCTTGGTCCCGGCAAGCCTCTTCCTCCGAGCTGATCACATCCCGTACAACGCTATATCCATACGAATATAACGTATGTCATCGGATCGCAGGTGTTTGGCGCAAGCAGGATCGTTTTTCTGCAGCGGCGCTGTCTTTGATTTAGGTCAACCGCCGCCGATCCTGGATCCTCCGGATCTGCCTCATCTATGGGCAGGCGAGATGCAGTCTCCACCGTCGGACGGGGAGACTGCGTCGACCTCGATCGATCACGCGACGCAGCGTGCGGCGCCGAGCTTGGTCAGAATGCCGTCCAGGGTCTCGATCATGGCCGCGATCTCGTCGCGCGTGACGTTCAGAGCCGGCATGAAGCGCAGCGTGTCGGCGCGCGGCGCGTTCAAGAGCAGGCCGAGCCCGAAGGCCTCGGCGACGATCGACGGCGCGATCGGCCTGACCACATCGAGCGCGAGCAGCAGGCCGCGGCCGCGCACCTCGCCAAGCCCGTGCCGGGCCGAGAGCCGCTGCAGCTCGCTTTCGAGATAGATCCCGCTATCGGCAACGGCTTTCAGAAATGACGGCGTCTCGATCATGTCCAGCACGGCAAGCCCGGCGGCGCACATCAGCGGATTGCCGTTGAAGGTGCCACCCTGGTCGCCATGCGCGAAGCAGGAGGCCTCGTTGGTGGCCAGCAGCGCCGCCAGCGGGACGCCGCCGCCGATGCCTTTGCCGAGCGTCATGATGTCCGGAACGATATCGGCATGCTCATAGCCGAAGAGTTTGCCGGTCCGGCCCATGCCGGTCTGGATCTCGTCGACGATCAGCAGCAGGCCATGCTGCGTGGTCAGGGCGCGCAATTGCTGCAGGAATCCGGTCATCGCAGGCCATACGCCGGCTTCGCCCTGGATCGGCTCCAGCATGATCGCGACGGTCTTGTCAGACATCAGCGCCTCGACCGAGGCGATGTCGTTCAGGCGCGCCTTGGCAAAGCCCGGGACTTTCGGCTCGAACAGCGGTTCGAACGCCTTCTTGCCGGATGCAGACATCGTCGCCAGCGTACGGCCGTGAAAACCACCCTCGAAGGTGATGATCTCATGCGCGCCGTTCTTACGCAGCGCGCCATATTTGCGCGCAAGCTTGATCGCGCCCTCATTGGCCTCGGCGCCCGAATTGGTGAAGAAGACCTGATCGAAGCAGGAGCGGTCGACCAGGGCCTTGGCCAGCTTCAGGCTGGTCTCATTGAAATAGGCCGGGCTCGGCGTGATCAGCCGCGCCGCCTGGTCGGCAAGCGCCTTGGCCAACTCGGGCGGCGCATGGCCCAGTGCGTTCACGGCCCAGCCCTGGATGAAATCCAGATAGCGCTTGCCGGTATCGTCCCACAGCCAGGAGCCTTTGCCCTGGACGAAGACGGTACGCGGACGGGCCGTGATCTCCATCAGAGCGTCGAACGGATGAGAGGCGGTCAGCATGTTCAGTCTCCTATGCTCAGGGGGAAACGGCGGCCAAAAAGCGAGAAGGCCGCTCCTTGCGGGAGCGGCCTTCTCGAAAAACGGAAGCTGATGCGCGAGCTGATCAGCAACGTCTTCGGACACGGCGCGCCCCGGCCTCGTCACGGCGGTGACGGCGGCAAACGGCGGCGCGGCGGCTGGTCCGGTTGAAGATCATGCGGCGGGCCATACAGGCAAATTGTCACCGGTGTCAAGGCGGGGGAACGTCGAGCCGGACGACACAACGCAAGACAGGCCCGATCGAACGGAGAAGCAGGACTTACCGCAGGCCGCTCGGCCAAGCTTAGTTCAAACTTTACCAAACATTTAGCGACTGCCTCTACCGTGCAGGATACTCTGAAATGGAAAGCGCTCAGGACGAGCGATGTCGAAACCTCATCTCACGATCGCCGATGAAGTGCAGGCGGCGATTGCCACCGGCTCAGCCGAACGCTGCTCAGTGGTGGCCGAGCGGGTCGCGTCCCTGTTCATCGCCTCGGCAGGCAACATGGATATCGAGCAGCATGCGCTGTTCGCAGACGTTTTCGAGCGCCTCGTCAACACGATCGAGCTGCGTGCGCTCGCCGATGTCAGCGCACGGATCGCGCTCGCCGAGCTCAGCGCGCAGCTTGCGCCGGTGCCTCAAGCGCCCGTCGCGGTGATCCGGCGGCTTGCCCGTCATGAGGATATTGCCGTTGCCGAGCCGGTGCTCGCGGAGTCGCCGCGGTTGAGCAACGCGGATCTCATCGAGATCGCGAACACCCGCAGCGAACAGCATCTGATCGCGATAGCCGGCCGCTGGTGGCTGCAGGAAGTCGTCACCGATGCCTTGCTGGGGCGGCGTTTTCCCAGCGTGAGCCGCAAGCTGATGAAGAATCCCGGCGCGCGGATCTCCGCGGCTGGCTTTTCCATCATCCTGTCCCAGGCGATCAACGATCCGGAGCTCACGATCGCCACCGGCATACGCGCCGATCTGCCGGCCGGGTTGCGCAGGACGCTGTTGCAGAGCGCGACCGAGGCGGTCAAAGCCCGCCTTCTCGCGTCGGCGCCGCCGCATCTCTATGAGGAAATCCGAAGCGCGATTGCGGCCGCCGCCGCCGGCGCTGAGCGGGACATGGCGCGACAACGCGATTTCGGCAGCGCCAAAGCGGCGTTCGGGCAGCTGCGGCAGACCGGCAGGCTGAACGAGACCATGCTGCTCGATTTCGCCAGGCAGCGCCGCTACGTGGAGACGACAGCGGCGATTGCGGAGCTCGCAAAATGCAGCATCGATCTGGTGCGGCCGCTGATGCAGAGCCTGCGCAGCGATGGCATTCTCGTTCCCTGCAAGGCGGCGGGACTGAGCTGGGACACGGTGGTGGCCATTCTCGACAGCCGCTTCGTCTCGGGCGCGACGCCGCCTGACGAACTCGCCAAGCTCAAGACCAAATACCGTGCGCTGACCGCCGACGAGGCCCAGCGCACGCTCAATTTGTGGAATGTCAGGACAGCGGCCCCGGCCAAGTCGATTTAAGGCGCAAATCTTTTTGAGGCGATCGTCCCGTCGCCGCCAGTTGCTTGGCGACGATCAGAAGCCGGCGACCGTACCGTGCAGGTCATATTCGTCAGCGCGCTCGATCCTGGCCGTGACGATCTCGCCGACGCGAAGGGGACGGCGGCTGGAGACGTAGACCGAGCCGTCGATCTCCGGAGCGTCAGCCTTGGAACGGCCCTTGGCCACGGTCGGACCGACCTCGTCGATGATGATCTGCTGGCGGGTTCCGACCTTGCGCTTGAGGCGACGCGCCGAGATCTTCTGCTGGCGCGCCATCAACGCGTTCCAGCGCTCCTGCTTGACTTCGTCCGGAACCTGATCGGGCAGGGCGTTGGACGTCGCCCCCGCCACCGGCTCGTATTTGAAGCAGCCGAGACGATCGATCTCGGCCTCGTCGAGCCAATCGAGCAGGTAGGCGAAGTCCGCATCGGTTTCGCCGGGAAAGCCGACAATGAAGGTCGAGCGCAACGCCAGATCCGGACAGGCCGCCCGCCAGCTCCTGATGCGATCCAGCGTCTTGTCCTGAGCGGCCGGCCGGCGCATCGCCTTGAGGACATTGGGGCTGGCATGCTGGAAGGGAATGTCGAGATAGGGCAGCACACGGCCCTCGGCCATCAGCCCGACGACCTCGTCGACATGCGGGTAGGGATAGACGTAGTGCAGCCGGACCCAGGCGCCGAGTTCGCCGAGCTCGCGGGCGAGGTCCAGGAAGCGCGCTCTGACGCTGCGGTCCTTCCAGCTGCTCTCGGCATATTTCAGGTCCAGCCCGTAGGCCGAGGTATCCTGGGAGATCACCAGGAGCTCCTTGACACCGGCGGCCACCAGACGTTCGGCCTCGCGCAGCACGTCGGCGGCGGGTCGGGACACGAGATCGCCACGCAGTTTCGGGATGATGCAGAAGGTGCAGCGGTTGTTGCAGCCCTCGGAAATTTTCAGATAGGCGTAATGACGAGGCGTCAGCTTGATGCCCTGCGGGGGAACCAGGTCCAGATGAGGGTTGTGGATCGGCGGCGACGCCCGGTGAACGGCCTCGAGCACGCTCTCGTACTGCTGGGGCCCGGTGATCGACAGCACGCCCGGATAGGCCTGTTCGATCTGTTCGGGTTCGGCGCCCATGCAGCCGGTGACGATGACCTTGCCGTTCTCGGCCATGGCCGAGCCGATCGCAGACAGCGATTCCTGCTTGGCGCTATCCAGGAAGCCGCAGGTGTTGACGATCACGACGTCGGCGCCGTCATGTTTGCGGGCCAGCTCATAGCCCTCCGCCCGAAGCCGGGTGATGATGCGCTCGGAATCGACCAGCGCCTTTGGACATCCGAGCGAAACAAAGCTGATCTTGGGCGCGGAACCCTGCTGCATCTTGGAACTGCCTGATGGGATAAGCGTCAGCTAGTCCGAATTACCCAGAAAGACAAGGCTTTAAGCCGGTCGCGTCCATGCTATGGATGAGGGCCCGGACAACCCTGGTGATCGATGAGCGCCGAGCAATCGCCTAAAATCGTGATCGTCGACGAGAGCCCGATCCGCGCGGCCATCCTGGAGGAGGGCTTGCGGGAGGCGGGTTTTACCGGCGTGGTGCATGTCAGCGAGATGCAGGGCCTGCTGGCGCGGATCTACGCGCTCGACCCTGACGTCATCGTCATCGACCTGGAGAACCCGAGCCGCGACGTGCTTGAGCAGATGTTTCAGGTCAGCCGCGCGGTCCGTCGGCCCATCGCCATGTTCGTGGACCAGAGCGACGCCGCCTCGATCCAGGCCTCGGTGGAAGCCGGCGTGTCGGCCTACATCGTCGACGGGCTGAAGAAGGAGCGGATCAAGCCGATCCTCGACCTCTGCATCTCCCGGTTCAATGCGTTCTCGAAGCTGCAGGATGAGCTCGAGCGCGCCAAATCGGCCCTCGAGGATCGCAAGGTGATCGACCGCGCCAAAGGCATTCTGATGAAGATGAAAGGCTTCACTGAAGAGGAGGCCTACGTGCTGTTGCGCTCCACGGCGATGCGCGAGAAGAAGAAGATCGGCGAGATCGCGCAATCGATCCTGACCGCCTCGGAGATGCTGAAATGATCGGGCCGATTCGCATTGGCTTCATTCCGCTGGTCGATGCCGCGGCGCTCATCGTCGCGGTCGACAAGGGCTACACCGCCGCGGAAGGTCTGGACGTCACGCTGGTGCGCGAGGTCTCGTGGTCGAATGTGCGCGACAAGCTGAATATCGGCCTGTTCGATGCGGCGCATCTGTTGGCGCCGGTTGCAATCGCCTCCAGCCTCGGCATCGGCCATGTCAAGGTCCCGATCGTGGCCCCCTTCGCTCTCGGGGTGAACGGCAACGCGATCACGGTGACCCCGGCCTTGTACGCCTCCATCATGGCCAAGCTCGAAGGCGGCCGCTTCGACCCGATGGCCACGGCGCTCGCTCTGGCGCGCGTGGTCGCTGAACGTCGCAAGGCCGGCGCCGAGCCGCTCACCTTCGGCATGACGTTTCCGTTCTCCACCCACAACTATCAGCTCCGGTTCTGGATGGCCGCCGGTGGCGTCGATCCGGATGAGGATGTCCGGCTTGTGGTGCTGCCGCCGCCCTACATGGTCGACAGCATCGCCAATGGCCATGTTGACGCGTTCTGCGTCGGCGCGCCCTGGAATTCGATCGCCGTCGATCTCGGCATCGGCCACATCCTGCATTTCGTGTCCGATGTCCTGGTGCGGGCCGCCGAGAAGGTTCTGGCGGTGCGGCAGAGCTGGGCCGACAAGCACCCGGACGCGCTGGCCGCGCTGGTCCGCGCCTGCGCCCGCGCCGCCAATTTCATCGAGCAGAACCACGAGGAGGCCGCGCGCATTCTGGCGGTGCCCGAGCGGATCGGCGTCGATGCGGGGGTGCTGCAGCGCACGCTGGACGGCCGGTTGAAGATCTCCCCGGACGGCAGCTTCCGCGAAAGCCCGCGTTATCTGCTGGTGGGACGCGAGGGCGCGGCGCGACCGGACAAGATCCAGGCCGCCTGGCTGTATGCCCAGATGGTGCGCTGGGGCCAGACGCAGCTCAGCGATGAGGCCCTGCGCACGGCGATGGGCGTGTTCCGGCCGGACATCTACGATGCCGCGCTCGGAGTCCCCGGGCAGCCCCAGGACAGCGCCATCGGCGCTTTCGCCGGTCCGCCGTTTGCGGCAAACGACGTGATTGGCCATCTCAGGGCATTCAAGATCGGCCGCTGGACCGCCTGATCCTCGTGGTTGGACCAGGATCTAGGCATCCGGCGCCGCCGTACAAATTTTAGGCGGACTGCCCGCATTTCGGGGCTTGAGCCCGCCTCTGCGCGTTCGGCGATTCGGTCATATCCTTGTTTTGAATAGTCTTTCCTTGGTGTCGCGGCTGGCACGCAACTTGAATGTTGCATTGCAGTCAGCCGCCACAGACGCCGCTGACCGCAATCCGCGTCGGATTTCCGCAGCAACGAAGCTGGTCGGACCGCTCATCCTGTCGCGCCATGTCGGCCGAACGGATGACGCGATCCTCATCCCATCCACACAGGCCCATCGCCGTGGCCTCTGGAGCTTCGTCCGCCATCATGAAAATCGAACCCTTGTCAGTCGACTTCAACGACGAGCAGAAGCGCTATCTCGAAGGCCTGGCCGCCGGCCTCAAAGTCAACCTGGCGGGCCGGGCTCAGACTGCCACCGCCCCCCTTGCGGAGCCGAGCGGGCCTGATGCCATCCATATCAAGGCGCAGGACAAGGTCCTCGCAGCGGGTCGCAAGCTCGCCGACCAGGAGAAGGTCAAGCGCGAGCAGCATCCGTTCGATGCCTATCCGCGCTTGAAGCAGCAGGCCCACAGCAACGCAGCGCCGTCTGCGGCCGACAATTTCCGCTGGCGCTATTTCGGCCTGTTTCATGTCGCGCCGGCGCAGGATTCCTACATGTGCCGGCTACGGATTCCGAACGGCATCCTGAAGCATTGGCAGCTCACGGGGCTCGCCGACCTCGCCGATCAGCTCTGCGGTTCGTACAGCCACGTGACCACGCGGGCCAATCTGCAACTGCGCGAAATCCCGCCCAAGCACGCCGTCATGCTGCTGGAGGGCCTGTCTGATCTCGGGCTGACTGCGCGCGGCTCCGGCGCCGACAACATCCGCAATGTGACGGGCACGCCGACCGCCGGCATCGATCCGCAGGAATTGCTCGATACCCGCGCCTATGCGCGCGAATGGCATTTTCACATCCTCAACGACCGCTCGCTGTACGGACTGCCGCGCAAATTCAACGTCGCGTTCGACGGCGCCGGCCGGATCGCGGCGCTCGAAGACACCAATGACATCGCGTTCTCCGCCGTCGAGGTGAAGGATGGCTTCGGCGTCGCGCCGGGCGTCTGGTTCAGGCTCGGCCTCGGCGGCATCACCGGTCACAAGGATTTCGCCAAGTCCACCGGGATCGTCGTCGAGCCCGAGCGCGCCACCGAAGTGGCCGATGCCATCGTGCGGCTCTTCATCGAGACCGGCGATCGCACCAATCGCCTGAAGGCGCGGCTCAAATATGTGCTCGACAGCATGGGCCATGACAAATTCATGGAAGCTGTCGAGGCGCGGCTCGGCCGCAAGCTTGCGCGCGTCGCGGACGAGGCGATCAAGCCGCGGCCCGAAGCCGATCGCATGGCTCATATCGGCGTGCACCCGCAGAAGCAGCAAGGCCTGAACTGGATCGGCGTCGTGCTGCCGCTGGGCAAGCTGACGACGGACCAGATGCGCGCGCTCGCCAGGATCGCTGCGGATCTCGGTGACGGCGAGATCCGGCTCACGGTCTGGCAGAACCTGCTGCTACCGGGCGTGCGCGACGAGAACGTCGCCCTGGCCTGTGCCGCGATCGAGCAGATCGGTCTCTCGACCAAGGCGTCGCACATCCGCGCCGGACTGATCGCCTGCACCGGCAATTCCGGTTGCAAGTTCGCCGCCAGCAACACCAAGCGTCACGCCGCCGAGATTGGTGACTGGTGCGAGAGCAGGGTGGAGGTCGATACCCCGCTGAACATCCATCTCACCGGCTGCCATCACTCCTGCGCCCAGCACTACATCAGCGACATCGGCATGATCGGAGCGAAGGTCCCAGTCGGCGATGGCGACGAGACGGTCGAGGGCTATCACCTGTTCGCTGGCGGCGGCTTCGGCCCGCAGGCCGACATTGGCCGCGAAGTCTATCGCGACCTCAAGGCGGAGGACGCGCCGCGCACCGTCGAGAAGCTGCTCAAGGCCTATCTGGCGCACCGCCTCTCTCCCGATGAAACCTTCCTGTCCTTTGCCCGCCGGCACGATGGCGAAACCCTGCGCAAGCTCGCCGAAGCGCAGACGTCCGAGGTGGCCGCATGAACCAGATCACGCCCATGCCGAAGATCGAGATCATTCCCGCGTCAGCGCCGTTCTCTGAAGCGCAACGCTCCTGGCTCAACGGCTTCCTGGCCGGCGCGCTCGGCCTCGACGGATCGACGCCGTTGTCGCCGGCGCAGAACGGCGCGGTGCTCGCACCCGCAGGCGATGCCGATGACGGCGAGGCGCCGTGGCACGATCAGACCCTGCCGATCGCCGAGCGCATGAAGCTGGCCGAGGGACGTCCGCTGCGCCGCCGCCTGATGGCCGCGATGGCGCAGCAGGATTGCGGCCAGTGCGGCTACAATTGCAGCGACTATTCCGACGCGATCGCCAATCGCAGCGAAGCCCGGCTCAATCTCTGCGTCCCCGGCGGCAAGGAGACCGCGCGGATGGTCAAGGCGCTTTACGAGGAGCTCGACAAGGCGCCCGCGGCGGCCAAGCCGGCTGCAGTTGCAGCAATGCCGGCCACTGTGTCCGTCGTTGTCAGCGAGCCCGGCCGCTCGCGCGACAATCCGGTCGAGGCGACCTTTCTGTCGCGGCGTCTGCTCAACAAGCCGGGCTCGGAGAAGGAGACGTGGCACATCGAGTTCGATCTCGGCGAAGCCGGGCTCGACTACGTCGTCGGCGATTCCTTCGGCATCTTCGCCAAGAACGATCTCGGCCTGGTCGACCAGATCATCGCGCTGCTCGGCGCCTCGCACATCACGCAGGTGAACGGCAAGCCGTTGCGGCAATGCCTGCTGGAGGACGTCTCGCTGTCGCCCGCGCCGGATTCGCTGTTCGAGCTGATCTCCTTCATCACCGGCGGTGCGACGCGCGAGAAGGCGCGGCGGCTGGCGCAGGGGGAGGACCCGGATGGCGATGCGGCGACGCTCGACGTCATGGCGGTGCTGCAGAAGTTCTCCGGCGTGCGACCGCATCCCGAAGCCTTCGTTGAAGCACTGGAGCCGCTGCAGCCGCGGCTGTATTCGATCTCGTCGTCCCACAACGCGACGCCCGGACGGCTGTCGCTGACGGTCGACTGCGTCCGCTACGTCATCGGCAAGCGCAAGCGCCTTGGGCTCGCCTCGACGTTCCTTGCCGAGCGGATCAATCCCGGCGACAGGCTTCGCGTCTATGTGCAGAAGGCGCATGGTTTTGCGCTCCCGGCGGATCCGAAGACGCCGATCATCATGGTCGGCCCGGGCACCGGCATCGCGCCGTTCCGCGCCTTCCTGCTCGATCGCCGGGCGACCGGCGCGCCGGGCAAGAACTGGCTGTTCTTCGGCCACCAGCGCAGCGACTGCGACTTTTTCTACGCCGACGAGCTCAATGCGATGAAGACGGCCGGTCTGCTGACGCGGCTATCGCTGGCGTGGTCGCGCGACGGCGACAAGAAGTTCTACGTCCAGGACCGGATGCGCGAGGTCGGCCGCGAGGTCTGGACCTGGCTGGCCGAGGGCGCCCATCTCTACATCTGCGGTGACGCCAAGCGCATGGCCAAGGATGTCGAGCGGGCCCTGGTCGACATCGTCGCCCATTTTGGCGCTCGGTCGACGGACGAGGCGGTCAGCTTCGTGGCGGACCTCAAGAAAAAGGGACGGTTCCAGCTCGACGTCTATTAACGATCCGAATCGGGCAGAAAGCCCGCGGATAAAATTCTCAGGCGGAACCCCGGCTGAGAATTTTATGGTCCCAGGCGGACCCGAAACAGGGGGCTTGTCGTTATTTCGCCGGTTGCCTTGCGCTCGGCTGCGAGAACGCTTTTCTCGTGGTCGGAACTTCAGGAGACCGGCCATGCAGACCATCACGACGGCCTCGCGCCAGATGCCTCAGGCCCGCGTTATGCCTCAGGGCCGCGCGATGCGTGAGCGGGGAACGACGGCAGCGCTGGTTGCCTTCTATGGCGCCGTCGCTCTGATCGCTGCGATCACGCTCGGCATGCCGTTCACACATCCGTTCTGAACGCGTGATGATCACGCCGCCGTCTTGAACGGCGCGACCTCGACACCGGCGGCGTCGAGGGCGCGGCGCACCTCGCGCGCAATCTCCACGGCGCCGGCGGTATCGCCGTGAATGCAGACGGTGTCGGTCCGCATCTTCATGACCTTGCCGGTGACCGACACCACGGCCCCGTCCTGAACCATGCGCACGACCCGATCGGCGATCTGCTTGGGGTCGTGCAGCACCGCGCCCGGCTTGCTGCGCGACACCAAGAGGCCGTTGTCGTCATAGGCGCGATCGGCAAACACCTCATGCGCCATCGACAGATTGGCCTTCTCGCCGGCCGTCACCAGCTTCGAGTTGGCGAGCACGACGAAGATCAGGCTCGGATCGACGGCCTTGATCGCCCTGGCGATCGCGTTCGCCGTCATGTCGTCCTCGCAGGCGACGTTCGACAATGCGCCATGCGCCTTCACATGCGTGACCTTGTGGCCGGCGGCGGTGGCGATCGCCTGCAGCGCGCCGATCTGATAGGCGACGAGGTTCTCGATCTCCGATGATGTCAGGCCAGGCACCGGGCGCCGGCCGAAGCCGTGCAGATCGCGATAGCCGGGATGCGCGCCGACGCTGACGCCCTTGGCCTTGGCCATCTCGACCGTCCTGCGCATGATGTCGGCATCGCCGGCATGAAAGCCGCAGGCGACGTTGACCGACGTCGCCAACTCGATCATCGCGGCGTCATTGCCCATCTCCCACGGGCCGAAGCTTTCTCCGAGGTCGCAGTTCAGGTCGACGGTGCTGGTCATGTCAGGGCTCCGCGCGTTGCTGGGTCCGAAGCGTCAGGGGTGATCAGATGAATCGAGCGCCAATCCGGGCCATGTGGTGACATCAGTTGCGCTGACCGCGTGGCCGGCCACATTGGCCGTGAACAGGGCATCAATGTTGAAGGCGCTGCTCGTAAGCTCGGTGACGCGGCCGGGCAGGCTGCGCAACAGATCCTTGTACCTTCGCCGCTCGGCCTGTGCCTCCGCCATGCTGACGGCCTTGAAGCGAAACGGCGTGCCGGCGGGCGTCTGCGCCAGACGGCCAAAATCGGCCGTGATCACGGTCGCGATCTTCGGATAGCCGCCGCTGGTGCCGCGGTCGGCCATCAGCACGATCGGCGCGCCGTTGCCGGGAACCTGGATGCTGCCATCCACGGTGCCGTCGGAGACGATGTTGTGGCCGTGCAAATGGCGGATGGGCGGACCCTCGAGGCGGTAGCCCATGCGGTCGCTGGTCGCCGAGATCGTCCAGTCGCTGCCCAGGAACTGCGCCTTCATCTCGTCGCTGAACTCGTCGTCCTGTGGTCCCATCACGACGCGGATGGGGCCGCCGGCCTTGGGCAGTTCGAGGCGCAGCTCCGGCGCGTCGCCGGCGGGGGCGACCTCGAAGACATCGCCCGACTGCAACGGCCGAGGATAGGGGCTGCCGAGCCCGGCGCGCGCATTGACCGAGAGGCTGTTGAACATCGGCTCGCCGCTGATGCCGCCTGCGATGGCGAGATAGCTGAATGAGCCACCGCGCGCGAATCCGAGCGTCAGCTTTTCTCCCTCGCTCAGCGTCACCGACGTATTCATCTCGACCTGGCGCTTGGCAACATCGGCAGGCCGGGGCGCGCCGGAGAGGGCGACGCGCACGGAACCGCCTTTCGCTGTGAACGTCGCGCCGAATGGACCGATCTCGATCGCGGCCGCCAGCAGCGCGTTGCCGACCAGACTATTTGCTGCCGCCAGCGACAGCTTGTCCATCGCGCCCGATGGGGTCAGCCCGTAGCGCTGCGCGCCGAACCTGCCGCCGTCCTGGACCGAGCTTGCCGGACCGATCTGTGCGACGACCAGCGTGCTCATGCCGCAATCCGCTCGGCGATCAACTCGCCGCCCTCGGCAGCGCGCTCCTGTTCGGCAAACATCTTGGCGTCCACGGCGGTGAAGCTGACCTCGTCGCCCGGCTCGAGCAGGAAGGTGGGCTGGCGATGAAGCTGAAAGGTGCGCATCGCGGTGCGCCCGAGCAGGTGCCAGCCGCACGGGCCGGCGAGGCACTGGATGCCGGTCTGGATGCCGCCGATCGCGACAATGCCCGGCGGCGTCGCGAGGCGCGGGTTCTGCCGGCGCGACATCTGCAGCGTGGGATCGAGGCCGGACAGATAGGACCAGCCGGGCGTGAAGCCGATCATCGCGACCCGATAGGTCGCGGCGACGTGGCGGGCGACGACCTCGTCGGGCGTCAGGCTCAGCGCCTTGGCGACATCCTCCAGGTCGATGCCGTGCTCGCCGCCATAGCAGACCGGAACCCGCCAGCGCCTGACCTCGGTCTCCGGCGCGAGCGTGCCCGCCGACAAGGCCAGCAAATTTGCGCCGAGCGTCGCGTGATCGATCACGCAGGGATCGTAGTGCACCAGCAGCGAGCGATAGGTCGGCACCGTCTCGGTGATGCCCGCGAGGCTGGCCGCCGCCAGCGCGTGGTCAAGCGCGAGCACGCGGCGGTTGGCGGTCTCGTCGATGGTCCGGCTGAACTCGACGGTCACAGCGCTGTCGCCGCTGGGCAGGAGGCGTGGAGGTGGAAAAGGATCGGCCATGAGTTCGGGGACGGTTCGCGATGTCGCTTCCTGATTAGCTGCTTTTGGCCGCCAGTGGAATTGGGGCGAAGTCAAAAACTCTCGAAAATTCAATAAATTAATCGCATGTCCCACGATAAGAGAACTTTATCGGGCGCAGCGCAACCCCGCATGCGCTGCGCGCACGCGCATGCCCTTGACGGCGCGACCGTCGCTCGCAAGATGCGCCTGCTTTTTCCGCCAGCCCTGTTGGAGCACCAGTCTCACAATGTCCCTCACTCCCGAAGCCATCGCCACCCTGTCCCAGGTCACCACCGCGACCATCACCACGGTCCTGCTGAAAAAGGGGTTGCGCAATGTCTGGATGCGGGGCGCGAAGCCGCTGCGTCCGGGACAGAAGCGGCTGGTCGGTCCCGCCTTCACCTTGCGCTTCGTTCCGGCGCGCGAGGATCTCGCGACGCCGGAATCCTGGTCGTCGCCGATCTCGACCCGCACTGCGATCGAGGCCATGCCCGAGGGCTGCATCGCGGTCGTCGACGCGATGGGCGTCAAGGACGCCGGCATCTTCGGCGACATTCTCTGCGCGCGCATGGTCAAGCGCGGCGTCACCGCGCTGATCACCGATGGCGTCGTGCGTGACCTCGAAGGCGTGCTCGGCACCGGCCTGCCGGTGTGGTGCGACGGCTATGCGGCACCGCCCTCCGTCGCGGGCCTGACCTTTGTCGGCTGGGGCGAGGCGATCGGCTGCGGCGGCGTTGCGGTGTTCCCGAACGATGTGGTCGTCGCCGACCAGGACGGTGCGGTGCTGATCCCGCAGGCGATGCTCGATCACGTGCTCGCCGAAGGGCCGGAGCAGGAGCGCATGGAGGCCTGGATCGTCGACGAGGTGAACAAGGGCGCGGTGCTGCCGGGCCTCTATCCGATGAATGCCGAGACCAAGGCGCGCTACGCCGCGTCGAAGAAGTAAGCTCGAACAGCCGCAGAAAGGCACATTATGGATTTCCACCCCGCAGGCTCGCGCGCGACGCGCCGGGCGCCCGCCGAATACTTCACCGGCAACGTGCTGCAGGATCCGCTGATCATGGCGCCGGCACCGGCACGGCTCAATGCCTCGCGCGTCTCGTTCGCGCCGGGCGCGCGCACCGCCTGGCACACCCATCCGCTCGGGCAGACACTCTATGTGATCTCCGGGATCGGCCGCATCCAGGCCAAGGGCGGACCGGTGCGCGAGATCCGGCCGGGCGACGTGATCTTCATCCCGCCGGGTGAGAAGCACTGGCACGGCGCCTCGCCGGACAATGAGATGACGCATATCGCGATGCAGGAGGCGCTCGACGGCGTCTATTCGAACTGGATGGAGCACGTCACCGACGAGGAATACGCCACACCGGTCGGCTGAGCGGCCTCTGACGAAATGCGAGTGCGCGGTCGCAGGGCCGCGCGCTCGTTGTCGGCAGCGAGCGCTGCGCTCAGTTCACCCGCGTCCAGGTTTGGCCGCCGCAGAACATGCCGCCAAAGGCGCAGCCCTGCACGCGCAGGCTGTTCGAGCCCTTCAGCGCGATGGTCGAATCGTAGGTGCTGCCGCTGTTGGGATCGAAGATGCGGCCGCTCCACTTCTTCTCCTGCGACTTGTCGCTCGGGCGCATGTTGATCAGGATCTGCTCGCCATTCTGGTTGGTCTTCGCGTCGATCGAATAGCCACAGAGATTGGCGCCGCACGGCTCGATGCGGATCTTGCCCTCCTTCTCCTCCGTCAGCCAGATGCCGATCGGCGAGTTCGGATCCTGCGACGCTGCGGGCGCGGACGACGGCGGCAGCGCGGCCGTCGTGACCGCGGACGGAGCTGGGGCCGGCCCAGGCACCGCCGCAGGAGCAACCGGCGGCGTCACCGGCGCCGTTGCCGTGGGTGCGGCAGCGGCCGGTGCGACTGGCGCGGCAACCGCTTGTGCTGGCGGAACTGGGTCGAGGGGAGCCGCCGGCAATGGAACCGCCGGAGCGGCGGCCTGCACCGGCGCCGCCGGAGCTGGCGCCGGTGGCAGGCTTGCGGGGGCGGCAGCTGTCGTGGCGGGAGCGGGTGCAGGCGCAGTGGCAGCTGTCGCTGGCGGCTGAGGCGGAGGTGCCGGCGTGACCGCCGCCTCGGCAGGCGCCTGGGCGGGCTTGTCTGCTGCTGCCGGCGATTTGCGCGTCGCATCCTGCTCGCGCTTGGTCTTCTTTGCCTTTTTCTGCTCGGTATTGTCGTAGACGCCGGGGATCGACACCGTGCCGCGCTCCGGATCGATGCGGATGGTGTTGCCGCCATATTCGATGACGTATTGCGCGTGCGCGGAGCTGCTCGCCAGCACCAGCGCGGCAACAGCCAACAACCTCTTCATCAGGATCTCCGCCATGTCCGTTGCTGAGGTGAGCGAGCTCACGCGCTGGTAAGTCGCCGGTGTGGCGGCCTCGGTTCAATCCGCGACCCGCTTAGAAATCGAGCGGCGCATTGTCGACCACCTCCTTCATCACGAAGAAGGTGCGCGTCTGGCGCACGCCGGGCAATGAGATCAGCTGATCGCCGTGCATGCGGTTGAAGTCCTGCATGTCGCGGACGCGGATCTTCAGGAAGAAGTCGAAATCGCCCGCGACCAGATGGCAGTCGAGCACGAATTTCAGCTTGCGGATCGCGGCCTCGAAGGTGCGAAAACTCTCCGGCGTCGAGCGGTCGAGCACGACACCGACCAGCACCAGCGCGCTACGCTCGACCTTCTCGGGCGCGATCTGCGCGCGCACGCTTCTGATGTAGCCCTCCTCGAACAGGCGCTGGGTGCGGCGATGGCAGGTCGCGGGGCTGACATGGACCGCGGCCGCCAGCTCGGCATTGCTCATGCGGCCATCCTTCTGCAGCAGCTGCAGAATGCGGCGGTCGACGCGGTCGAGAACGGGATCGGAAGTTTCTTTCATCAATAGACGTTCTATCGAGAGGAAATTTCGCCGTAATGGCTCATCTCCGACGTAAGCACGAAAGAAGAGGCCAATAAAGAGAGCACCTTTCTCAGGCTTTCTCGTATGTTTCCGCGGCCCTTTCACCCATCCACGGAGAGATCCCGTGCTTCGGCTCGACAAGTTCAAGAAGTATCCACTCACCTTCGGCGCGACCCCGATCGAGCATCTCCCGCGCCTGACCGCGGCGCTCGGCGGCAAGGTGCAGATCTACGCCAAGCGCGATGACTGCAATTCCGGCCTCGCGATGGGCGGCAACAAGCTGCGCAAGCTCGAATACATCGTGCCCGACGCGATCGAGTCGAATGCCGACACGCTGGTGTCGATCGGTGGCGTGCAGTCCAACCATACCCGCATGGTGGCGGCGACCGCGGCCAAGATCGGCATGAAGTGCGTGGTGGTGCAGGAGAGCTGGGTGCCGCACGAGGACGCGGTCTATGACCGCGTCGGCAACATCCTGATGACGCGCCTGATGGGCGCCGACAGCCGCATCGTGCCCGACGGCTTCGACATCGGCATCCGCAAGAGCTGGGAAGACGCGATCCAGTCGGTGAAGGATGCCGGCGGCAAGCCCTACGGCATTCCGGCCGGCGCCTCCGTGCACAAGTTCGGCGGTCTTGGCTATGTCGGCTTCGCCGAGGAGGTGAGGGCGCAGGAAGCCGAGATGGGCATCAAGTTCGACTACATCATCGTCTGCGTGGTCACCGGCTCGACCCAGGCCGGCATGATCGTCGGCTTCGCCGCCGACGGCCGCGCCGACCGCGTCATCGGCATCGACGCCTCCGGCACGCCGGAGCAGACCCGCACCCAGGTCCGGCAGATCGTCGACAACACTGCTGAGCTCGTCGAGCTCGGCCGCAAGGTGCGCGACGACGAGATCGTCATCCTCGAAGACTACGCCTATCCGGCCTATGGCGTCCCGAGCGCCGAGACCAACGAGGCCATTCGGCTGGCCGCCCGCACCGAGGCGATGATCACCGACCCGGTCTATGAAGGCAAGTCGATGCAGGGCATGATCGACCTGGTCAAGAAGGGCTACTTCCCGGAGGGCTCGAAGGTGCTCTACGCCCATCTCGGCGGCGCCCCCGCGATCAACGGCTACAGCTACACGTACCGCAACGGCTGAGGGCCGTTCGAATTGCGCCGGCTGCTTCGGGGTGAGCCGGGCGTCCGCAACATACTCCGCTGTCGTCCCGGCCTTGAGCCGGGACGACTAACGGCTTGTGTGATGAACTCGGCCAGGCCAGCGCCTCGAATGCCTTCAAACGTGTCGAGAAGGCGCATTCTTCCTTAAACAACATTTGTCAGATGTTTCGGCGGCTTGAGCCTTTTGAGGACGATCGCCGAATGACAATTCGCTTCCTTGCCATCGCCCTCATCTGTCCGGCCTTGTTGTGGGGCGCTTGGCGGCTCGGTCATTTCAGGTTCGCCGTTGAGTTCGTCGTCGTCGCGGTCATTATGCACGTGCTGACCCGGATTCAACGAGGCAAGTTGCCGGCCGTGGCAGGTGAGTGGAAGGTCCTCCGCGTCGGGTTGATGGAACGGCTGGCCATTGGTCTTGGTACAGTCCTGACGCTGCTGTTTGCCTACATCTTCTTCTTCGTGGGCTCGGGGAGGCAGGACGCTGAACAGCAGATGTTGATACTGAGACTGCTGCTCATCGCGTTTGCGCTGATGACCGCCTATGTCTCGTACTTGGCACTCATGGTCACAATCCGCTGGAACACGCGGCAGATCGAACAGGACGCCTCCGTGTTCGGCAAGCGTTCGATTCAGTTTGCGGACATCGCTCAGCTGTCCCCACTGCGCTGGGCGGACATGCTTCGGATCACCTCGATCGACGGCACCCGCATCTACGTTCCCCTCTACAGGAATGGTGCTGACGTGTTCATGGATGAGCTGGCAGCCAAGCTCGGGCTGGGCCAGGGACAAAGCCCCGACCAAGATCGGACGACGGACCGCTAACTGCCGCGGACCAATGATCGGCTCGTCACACCTGGAAGATCAGGCAGGTGGTCGTGCCATGCGCAAGCAGGCGGCCGCCTGCGTCCGTGATCCGGCCCTCGGCGCTGCCGATGCGACGACCGTAGGTGAGGACGTTCCCCTCCGCGCGGAGCACCCCCGTTGCCGGTGTGATCGGCCGCAGCAGTGAGATCTTGAACTCGAGGGTGGTCTGAGCCACGCCCTTGTCGAGCATCGACCAAACCGCCAGGCCCATGCAGCTGTCGAGCAGCGTTGCTGACAGGCCGCCATGCACGGTGCCGGCCGGATTGAGGTGGGCCTCCGTGGGCATCGCGGTCACGACGACCCGTCCTTTCGACGCCGCGGTGACGTCATAGCCAAGCGTGCGCGCGATCGTGTTGAGCGGCAGCGTCCCGTCTGCGAGACCCTGGACGAATTCGAGGCCGCTCATCTCCTGGCGCCTGGCGTCGTCGACCGTCCCGTAGTGTCGGTCCGACATGTCAGATCCCTTTATTGTTGCTGCATCGATCTTGGCTTGCGCGGGCGCAGCTTCGACGGCGGCCGACCGTAGAGAGCGACAAATGTCGCGCTCATGCGGCGCGCACTGGAGAAGCCGGAGCGGCTTGCGATGCGCGCAACCGGAAGATCGGTCTCATCCAGCATCCGCTTGGCGCGCTGGATGCGCAGCGATTGCGCGATCTGCGTCGGCGATGCGTCGAGATGCGCCGCGAACAGGCGCGCCAGATGACGCGCAGACATCCCGAGGCGATCCGCCAGCGCATCGATTCCGTCATGGTCGAGCGCGCCGGCCTCGATCAAGGTCAGCGCCCGTTCTACGGTGCTCTGGGTTCCCTTCCAGGCCGGACAGAACGGCGCGGTCTCGGGCCGGCAGCGCAGGCAGGGGCGATAGCCGGCGCCTTCGGCCGCTGCAGCGCTCCGGTAGAACAGGACGTTACGCGCCAGCGGCGTCCGCACCCGACAAACCGGCCGGCAATAGACGCCAGTCGTTCTGACCGCGACGAAGATGCGGCCGTCGAGGGCAGGATCGCGACGACAAAAGGCTTGGTAGAGAGCTGCAGGGTCTTGCATGACATGCAGTGTACCCCGATCGGCCGCCGGTTGTGAGCTGCGGCCGATGATGAGGTCCGAAAACGACCGCTGCGGGCCCGCTGCCTTTGCCTCACTCGAACCAGGTCTTGTAGATCGCCTGATAGCTGCCGTTCTCCGTCGAGATATGCAGCCACTGATCGACGAACGCCTTGAGGGCGACGTCGCGCTGCAGCCAGTAGGCCTTCTCGGAAAAGTCGAACGGCTTGTCGGGGTGGACGGCGCAGAGCACGCCGGGATGCAGCTTCTGCTGGTAGCGCGTCTCGGAGGCGTCGGTCATCATCAGGTCGGCATCGCCCTTGGCGATCTCCTCGAAAATGGTGACGTTGTCATTATGGACGCGGATGTCCGCCGCCTTGACGTTGGCGCGGGCAAAGCGCTCATTGGTGCCGCCGGGATTGACGATGACACGGGTGCCCGGCTTGTCGATGTCGGACAGCGTCTGGTATTTCGAGGTATCGCTGCAGCGGGCGATCGGAGTCTTGCCCTCGCGCATGATCGGCGTCGAAAACAAGCCCTTCTTCTGGCGGTCGAGGGTGATCGACACCCCGCCCATCGCGATGTCGAACTTGTCGGCCTCGAAATCCTTCATCAACTGCGGCCAGCTGGTCGGCACGAACTCCACCTTCACGCCGAGTGCCTTGCCGAGCGCCTCGGCCATGTCGACGTCGAAGCCGGAGAACTTGCCGGTGGCCTTGTCGAGATAGGTAAAAGGCTTGTAGTCGCCGGTCATGCCGACTCGAAGGCTTCCCCGCTGCATGATCTCGTCGAGGCGCGAGGCCTGCTCGGCCAGCGCTGCGCTGGCGACTCCCCACAACAGCGCAATCCCGGTCAGGGTCGCGATCGTCCGGTCGAAAAATCCCATATCGAGGCACCTCGGTTCGTTTGGCCGGCCTCTTCTTAGCGGAGGTCGGCACGCGCGACGAGGGGGGCGGAGAGGCAGCCGTCAGCAGGCCAGCCGGCGGGGGCAGGGCCGGGGCGCTGGCGGTTTGAGAAAGGCGCGATGGGGTATTCGGATCGAACGACAGCCAGGCCGGCTGCAGCGCCTAACGCGATCCCAACGGGTTGACAGGACCGGCCGGGCCCCTGCCGGTCATCTCGTTCTTCAGCGCCTCGAAGCGGTCTTCCGCCTCTCGCGCGCGGGTATCGACCAGCTTGATGGCGGCTTCGGCGCTCAGCGGACCGCTGCTCACGGCGATCGAAGCGGGGCCGACCGTTTCGTCGACATAGTAGCCGTCCTCACCGCGCCGCACCGTCCAGCGGAAGCGGATCGCGGAAATCGGACCTGGACCGAGCTTGGTGTAGCCATCGGCCTGTCCGAACGGCACCACCGTCGCGCCAGCCTGCTTCGGCGGCACCGGCTTGTCGGCCTGCCTGGCGGTTTCCTGCTGATCCAGAATGCTCGCTATTGTTGCGAGCGCGTGCTCCGTCGCAACACTCATGACCGCCTCTGTTCCTATTGGCGCGCGCCGTGGCTGGCGCCAATAGTCATAGTTGTAGCGGCCTTCGGGCAGGATGCAAGAAATGCGTTGAAAATGGGGCAAGAATGCGGTGGACGGACGCCGGTCCTCAGGCTGTCAGCCGCAGGGCTCCTGACGCCGTCCCATCTGTGAAGGGGGAGGATCCCCGCGATCGATACCGCTCGCGCGTCTACAGCACGTCCTGATTGATCAGGTATGATGGCCGGACAGGCGCAGACAACGGCAGACATTATCCCCGCGAAGAGAAGGTCAAGTTACTGATCTTGCATAATTGTCTTTCGCTGACGTACGTCATAGCGTGACACGCACAGACGGCAATCTGTCGTTACCCATGCGTTACCCCGGAGACCTCCATGGCGACACGAGGCCTGACCGTGAATAGACCTTATTCTTCGGCGCCAAACAGAAGAAGCTAGGGAGCACGCGCTCGTGATTTGTCCCAACGCTGCGGACGCGTTGGTGCGGGCTGTGACATTGGTGAGAGTCGCGAAGGGGTGTCTCGAGAACGATTTTGAAATCCCGAAGGGCGCCGATTATGCTCGCGAGCTTGCCGAGGTCTTGCCCAGCTGGACGGCGCTCGGCGAGGCGCTCGAAGCGGCTCAGGGTGCGCTTTCAGAGCGCGCTCCGAGAGGCTGAGCGGCGCTTGTCCTGGCTGAATTGGCCGATGCTGAACGCGTCCCGGGACGTCATGGCGCTGCGTGACGGGCTGCGATCCTCGATAGCATATTCGACGATCCAGAGATGCCTGACGTGTCATCAGCTGTACTGGTACGCGCAATTCGCGACGCTCGACGCAGGGGCGAGATCCGTTCGGCCAGCGCTGTCGTGGCGGCTCGCGTCCGCGCTCGGGTGGGTGTCCACGAACTTCAGCGCCAGATCATTCGGCTCAACTGCGTGCGCTTCGATGTTGAAGCCGCCGCCCGCGGCGAGGAGTTGCCGTTTTGACGTCATAGGCATCGATGTCGACCGAGATCGGTGAACCATGGTGCCCAGCCGTCACCGACAGCATACTGATTGTTGGAGGCGACCTCCCTAGCTTCTCTGCGCCGGTCATCTTGAAGGCTGATTACTTACCTTCTCAAGAGTCCAATCTTCTTTCGGACAACCCGCGCGAATTCGTCAGATAAGGTGACCTTGCCCCTTGGGCATAATCCAGTTTGAAGTTCGTTCTGGCCCCAACGAGGACCAGAGCATGAAGCGCAGCCGCTTTACGGAAGAGCAGATCATCGGGATTTTGAAGGAGCACGAGGCTG